>OIYY01000021.1_pt1 | contig 125210 bp, 123 predicted proteins | sample 1588341 | NCBI WGS metagenome assembly OIYY01 (sample SAMN03283287) | human gut metagenome | biome: human-associated habitat; material: feces | host: Homo sapiens | place: Peru | collected 2012
CTACCATCGGTGTTTTAGCTTCGTCTTTTTTGAATGTGTAATGATAGAAATCTAAATTCTTCAATTCGTCCAAACCTGCTGTGTATTTTTCGCCAACATTCTTCAAACGACGGTCAGATTTTAGCTGCGCTCCACATGTATTGTTTGGTAATGTGATTATTCTATGACCGGAATAATCCCCATCTTTGAAAGCAGGACGACCAAAATAGTTCCAACCACCACCATCTGATAAACGTTCATTTATTCTTAAGGCAACATATTTATTTTCGTTAACACCTAATTCGACATTTCCATCGACTCTTAAATTTCCCGGAATATAAACTGTATCTCTATCGGTTCCTAATACAATTTGGTTTTCTGCAGTTGTTTGTGCACCAGAACCAATTGCCGTGCTATATCGATGTGTAGCTGAAGTAGCTCTACTGTTGTTTATTCTATCATTCAACGAACCAATAGCCACAGACCTTTTGGCAGTTGCCTGTGCATCTAGACCAATAGCAACACTACCAGAGACAGTATTATCAGAATTTATACCAGTCCTTGCACCTGGTCCAATCGCAACTGAATAATTACCATAAGCTTGTGTTTTTGGACTAGTATTAAGCCCCTTTGCGGCTCCTAAAGCAACAGAATAAACTCCAAAAGCTTGTGCCCCTGCACCGATTGCAATTGCGCCTTCATCGCTTGCTAATGGTGATTGATGGCTATTATTACGAAAATTTGATGTTCCTATAGCTATTGATCTTGTGCCTTCAGAGCGTGCTCCTTGTCCTATTGCAATAGCTCCATCACCAGTAGCATTGGTTCGATTCAATCGATCACTAGTATTTCTAGCCATTCTACTACCAATAGCAACTGCATTATCAGCAGCTGTACTTTCAAATCCGATTGCAACATTGTGTGTACCACTAATATTAGTGCCTTCTCCTATCGCAACAATATTTGTTGGAGTTCCAGAGATATTCTGTCCCATGCCAAGTGCAACTGAATTATTTCCAACCACCGCATTACTCATTGTAACAACACCGGTTGTTGCGTTCATATTTATTTGACCGCTATATGTGCCATTAGCATCCGCAAAGGCTAATGCCGGATGGTTTTCATCATTTCCGCTAGCTATAATTAATCTTGGTCTTGTCGGTCCACCGTTATTGTTGTAATTTAGCGAACCGATAATTGCGCTTGCGTCGCTTCCATTCATATTATAAGCAATGCTGTTCCCTAGTCCTGTGAACACCCAAGGACTGTCGCCTGAACCGGCATTTCTTGCCATTTTTTTTGTAACCATTGGAGCTGTTGCAGCTGCAATTATTGCTACAATAAGCAACACAACCATCATTTCCATTAAAGAAAATGCGTTTAAATATCTCTTTTTCACTAATACCTCTCACTTTCCAAAAATAAATATTTAAATTTTGTACCAATATAATAACATTTTTTTTTTTTCATTGCAATATGCAATATATGTGGTATTAGTTTTTTGAGTGCAGAAAATTTTGTTTTTTAGATATTGGAGTTGAGAGAGGACGTTTAGAAGAAGAATTTGGAGCGAGGGGAGAATATTGCCGGTTTTAATCAGCCCCAATCAGAATTTCTAAGATAACAGTTTCTAAAAAGCTGGATTGCTTCAGGCTAATCGCCTTCGCAATGACATGGCGTGAGACTACCGGTTGGGCGTCATTGTGAGGTGCGATTAGCACCGAAACAATCCAGCTTTTTAGAAACTGTTATTTTAAATCTGTACTATACATCGTTTACTTGTACTTCTAATTTTGACTATATTTTAAAGAATCATAAATAATTTTAATTGGACACTGGTGCCATTGGGGGAGAGAGGGGGCTAAAGTCGTTCTATTAGCATACACTTGTGGATATGCTTGAAATAATCTTTTTATGCTATAATGCATTGTGTATTGAGGGAGATTTAACTATGCACAATGTAAGAAAAATTACAGAGGATTTGTTTTATATAGGCTGTTCAGACAGAAGATTAAGCCTTTTTGAAAGTGCTTATCCTGTTAAAGACGGAGTGTCTTACAATTCGTACGTATTAAAGGATGAAAAAAATGTTTTGTTTGATACCGTTGACAAAGTTTGTGCCGAACAGTTTTTTGAGAATCTAGCACAAGCTCTTGACGGAGAAAAGTTAGATTATTTGATTGTGCAACACATGGAACCTGACCACTGTGCATTAATAGCGGAAGTCGTTAAACTTTACCCTGAACTGCAAATTGTTTGCACTGCGAAAACCGTTGGAATGATAAAACAGTTCTTTAATATAGATATTGATTCTCGCGCAATTGTTGTAAAAGAAGGTGACACGCTAAATACAGGAAAACACGAATTCCAATTTATTCTTGCTCCGATGGTGCATTGGCCGGAAGTTATGGTAACTTACGATAAAACTGATAAGATTTTATTCTCAGCTGATGCGTTTGGCTCTTTTGGTGCAATTAACGGCAATTTGTTTGATGATGAAGTTAATTGGGAATGTGATTATTTAGATGAAGCAAGAAGATATTACACAAATATTGTCGGCAAATATGGTTTGCAGGTTCAAATGCTTCTAAAGAAAGCTAAAGGGCTTGATATAAACCTAATTTGTCCTTTACATGGCTTATTAATAAAACAAAATATCGGCTTGTTTATTGAAAAATATGATAAATGGTCAACTTATACGCCGGAAGAAAACTCTGTGTTAATCGCTTACTCTTCTGTTTACGGTGGCACTGAAAGTGTTGCAAATCTTGTAGCTGCAAAGCTTGCTGATAAAGGCGTTAAAAATATAAAGATGTTTGACGTATCAATGACACACACATCTTTTGTTCTTGCAGAAGCCTTTAAATATTCTCACATTGTACTTGCGACTACGACATATAATGCTGGGATTTTTGAATCAATGGAAGCGTTTTTACATGTTTTAAGTGCGCATAATTTGCAAAACAGAAAATATGTACTCATCCAAAACGGAAGTTGGGCACCAACTTGTGGAAAACAAATGCGTGAAATACTGGAAAAAGTTAATGGTTCAGAAATCTTGAACGATGCAATTTGTATTAAATCAACACTAAAAGAAGAACAGCTTATTGAATTAGATAATATGGTTGATGTTGTTGTAAAATCTTTGAACTAAGTTTTAACTAAATGTTGTAATTCCAATAGAAATGTTCTTCAACTTAATGTAATATATAAAAGTAATCAAAAATAAAGGAGAATATCATGCAAAAATACATTTGTACAGTTTGTCACTACGAATACGATCCAGCAGTTGGCGATCCTGATAACGGAATTCAACCGGGAACTGCGTTTGAAGATTTGCCGGAAGATTGGACTTGCCCGCTTTGTGCAGTTGGGAAAGACATGTTCGAAGCTGAATAAAATTTAAAATCAAAGGGCTTGCTTTTTAGAAAAAAGCAAGCCCTTTGATTTATAAAAATTATCTACATTCTTGGTGGCGGAGCGTCATTAGATTTCTTTTTTCCACCGCCTTTTATACCAACAAGAACCTTTTCACCTTCTTTTATATTATCTCCGATAACTTCTGTATACGAATCATCGCTTGCGCCTGTTTTGATATCAATTCTTGCAAGCTTCAAACCGTCTTTAATCCAAAGCCCCTGTGTTTTATATTTTTGACCGTCAGTTTTAGGAGTAAATTTTAAAGCAATATTCGGAACGCAAAGAACATTTTCGTTTTTAGCAGTTATAATTGAAACATTCGCCGTCATACCCGGTTTAAGCTTTAAATCACTGTTATCAACAGTTACAATTACAGAATAAGTTACAACATTTGAAACCGTAGTCGGTGAAATTCTAACTTGTGTAACTTTTCCATAAAATTCGCTGTTTGGATATCCGTCAAGCGTATAAGTTACATCTTGCCCTTCTTTAACCTCGCCTATATCAGCTTCCGAAACATTTACTTCAATTTGCATTTTCTCTAAATCTTGCGCTATTGTAAATAATTCAGGAGCCTGGAAACTTGCAGCAACCGGCTGTCCCAAGTCTATTTCACGAGAAATAATCATACCATCAACAGGCGCAGTAATTTTTGTATAATTCAAATTCACCAAAGACTGATTATATTGCGCTCTTGCTTGTGTAATTTTTGCTCTTGCTGCGTTTACTTGTGCCAAATCTGCTTTATAATCCGCTTCTGCTTGGTCAAGTTCTGATTTCGGAACAAAACTTCTCGCATAAAGATTTTTGTAACGTCGAAGAGTTTTTGCACTCATCTCATAAGTAGCTTGTTTATTAGCCAAATCCGCTTGTGCAGAATTAACAGACGCCAAATTTTGGTCAACGGTCGCTTGGAAAGTTCTAGGGTCAATTTCTGCAAGCAACTGACCTTTTTTAACAACAGAATTAAAGTCAACATAAATCGCGCTAATTAATCCTGAAACTGTAGAACCGACAGAAACCGTATTTACAGGGTTAATTGTACCTGAAGCTTCAACAACTTGAGTGATTGTTCGTCTTTCAATCGGCGCAGTTTCATATTCAACTTTGTTTTTCATCATGTCGGAAATCACCGTAAACACAACAAAAATGGTCACAATTCCTGCCGTTATATATCTTTTCTTTATCGTTTTTATTTTATCTAAAATCTTCATACGTTATCCTTTTTGGAATTCTTTTGATTACTTTTTACGCTCACTTTATTTTTTTCTTGTTTCTTTAAATCCTTTTGAAAATCTTTAACATCTTCTACTGTCAAAGTTTCTTCTTGCGGAAGTGCAATTTCTCTTTCAAGCGTTGCCCTCGCTACATTATAATTATAAACGGCCTGAACATAAGAACTTTGAGCATTATTGTAATTCACTCTCGCATCCTGTAACTGAATATAATCACCCAAACCAACGCTGTATCGTCCGTCTGCAAGTTCTAGGTTTTCTAAAGTTTGACGTACCTTTGTTTCAAGTAGCGGAATTTGTTTTTCAAGCTGAATCATATCAACATAAGCACTTTGAATATCAAAATACAAATTTTGATTAAGTAATTCCACTTCAGTTTTCGCAAGATTCAATTGAGAATTAGCAATATCAACTTCGTGCTTAACTTGCATCATATTAAATGTTGTATTCAAATTCACGGAAACATTCATTCCACTATCAGCATAATTACGATTGTTTGCGTAACTGTAACCCACTCCACCTTTTAAATCAGGCAAATATTGACGCTTAGTAAGTAAAACATATTGTCTCATAGCTTTAACTGTCGCATTCAAAGCTTTCAAATCAGGACGATTTTCTTTTGCTATACTTACTGATTTTTCAAATGTATAAGGATATTTTTGAAAAACATAATTCTTCAAAAAATCCGCTTTCTCGGCTTTTACGGCATAAGTCGCGCTTGAAACATCATCTGGCAAAGTAAGAAGTTTTTTGTAGTTTTCAATGTTTGTCAAACTCATCGGCACATAAGGATTGCCAAGGTTAAAAGTTTCTGTATTTTTTATACTATAACTCGGCGCATAAGCTACATACATGGAATTATTCAAACTTACAATTGCATTTTTATAAGTGTTTTCAGCTTTTACTAACGCAATTTTTGAATCACTCAAATTAACTTCTGCGTTTACCAAATCAATTTTGGATTTCAAACCCTCATCAAAATAAGCAAGCGTCCTTTGATAGTTTCTCTCGTTAATCTGAACATTTAAACGCTCAACCTCCATCAAAGATTTTGCCGCCAAAACTCCATAGTATTGAAGTTTTACATTATAAATTGTTGTCAAAACCATTTCATCAAAATCAAATTCTGCTGCAATTTTGTTGAATTTTTCCATTCTGATATTCGCGTCAGTTTTACCGAAATTCCACAAAAGTTGTGATAAAGAAGCATCAAACCCCGGTAAGGTTCTTGTTTGATAACTTCCAAAATTGTGACTTCTTTCACCAAAGCCCTGTTTATACCCTGCACCCAAGCTTATACTAGGGAAATATGCCGATTTTGCAACTCCAACAGTAGATTTTGCAACATCAAGATTTAAGATATATTTTTTGATTACAGGACTGTTATTAAGTGCGATTTTTATACAATCATTCAATCCCAAATCAGAATTTTGTTCGATTTTTATATTTTGTATTGCGCCTGCCTGAAGACTCAAACTCAAACATAATGCGACTATTACAAACTTTATTTTAATTTTCATAAATTCATCTGTTTACATTTAAACACAACATTACTACTACATTATAAACGACAAAAAAATATTTATGTTCATTTTTTTAGATGAAATTTTATTTTATATCAACTACGCTTACGCCATCGCCGCCTTCGGTGTCTTCGCCGACTCTGAATTTAGCAACATAAGGTGATGTTGAAAGAAAATCTCTTACTGCACTTTTTAGTGCGCCAGTTCCATGTCCGTGAATAATATAAACAGGGGAAAGATTTGCTAAGCTTGCTTTATCCAAGTAAACTTCTAAATTATCCAAAGCTTCCTCAACTCTTTCACCACGTAAATCCAATTCATTAGATACATCCAAACGTCTTACGGAGAATGTAGTATCTTTCTTTAGTGCGCCCAACGGTAAATGAACTTTCTTTGCCAATTGTGGATTATAAACTGCAAGCTTATTTTTCTTAACTTTGGTTTTAATCATTCCCATCTGAATATACAAAGCATCGTTTTTGTCAGGCAAAGAAAGCACTGTAACTTGTTGATTCAAGTCCTTAATCATCACCTTGTCATTAACTTGAACCTTTGTCCAATCAAGTTCTAAATATTGTTCTTTTTCTTCTAATTCGTGCATCCCCGAACGGAAACTTTGTTCAATCAATGCCAAACGTTCATAAGAACGACGCGCAATTTTTTCGGATTTTTCACGTCTTAATTCTGTTAAAATTTCTTTGATTTCCGCCTTAGCTTCATCAAGCTGACCTTCAAATTTATCTTTAATAATCTTTAAAGACTTTTTCTTTTCTTTTTTATGCACAGAAAGTTCTTTTTCATAATGTTTTTTTAATTCGTCAGCTTCTGCATTTTTTGATTCAGCTTCCTTAAGATTTGTATCTAACCTTTGCTGAGTATCTTGAAGTCTTTCTACAACAAGGCTGGATGTATCACGCTGCGTAATCAGAAGTTCTTTTGCTTCCCAAACCAAATTTTCAGGCAAACCCAAATTCGAAGCAATCGAAATCGCATTGCTTAACCCTGGTATACCGATTATCAATTTATAAGTTGGCGACAAAGATTCAGTATCAAATTCAACACTCGCATTTTTAAAATACGGGTCTGTATATTCTAAAGTTTTTAATTCTCCGTAGTGAGTTGTTATAATTGACTGAGCGTGACGCTTTGCAAACTCTTTCATTATAATTTCTGCCAAAGTTGCGCCTTCCTGAGGGTCTGTACCTGCACAAAGTTCATCAATCAAAATAAATGTTTCAGAATCTGCATTTTCTAAAATATCAATTACGTTTTTCATGTGAGATGAAAAAGTTGATAAGTTTTGCAAAATACTTTGTTCATCTCCTATATCAGCCAAAACTTTTTCAAACGGATAAATATGAGCTTCTGCGCAAGGCAAAAATAAACCCGACTTCATCATTAAAATAAACAATCCGACGGTTTTCAATGCGACAGTTTTACCGCCCGTATTAGAACCTGTGATAACAACAGATTTATAAGTTTCACCAATCTCGAAATCATTTTCAACGATTTTTTCAACGTGACCAATTAAAAGCGGATGGCGCATTAAATCAATCTTAATTTTTCTATCAACATTAACTTCCGGTTCAATTGCTTGAATCTTAACAGCATATCTTGCTTTTGCAAAATGAAAATCTATTTGAGCAAGTAAATTTTCAGTATTAATTAAGCTATCCATTTCTTTGCGAACTTCATTGCTTAATGCTGTTAATATTCTGATAATTTCTGCATAAATTTTTGATTTAATTTCTCTTATTTTATTGTTTATCGGAACAATCTGCGCAGGTTCAATATAGAACGTTTTATTAGTTGCCGAAACATCATGAACAATTCCGCCAACCTTGCTTTTAGACGAAGCTTTTACTTGAAAAACAATTCTGTCATCTCTTAGAGTATAGATGTTTTCTTGTAAATGTTTTTGGAATTCAGGCGAATTCATCAACTCTTGAACGCGTTGTTTTAAGTTGCTTTCTGTATCTCTTAATGAAGCATAAAGCCCCTTTAAATCAGGATTAGCATTTTGTTTAACCGTAAAATTATCATCAAAAGTATCAAGAATTTTGTCTTCAAGCTCTTTATTTGAATACAAATCATTCGTAAGTTCGTGCATAGTTGCATCAAACGGAAGATTTTCTTTCAAAAAATTTCTGACAATCCTTGAAGTGCGCATTGTTTTTGCAATATCAACAAGTTCTTCTTCTACAAAATACTCGTTACGTTCTCTTAATATTTTGAAATTTTGTACTTTATCAATCGGAATATCACGAGCTAAATCCAAAACATCTTTAGCTTCACGAGTCAAAATTATTTGAGCCTGAATATCGTCCGCTTTTACAAACGGAGTTAAATCTAAGCAAAGTCTTTTTGATTGTTCCGTTTTTGCAAACTTTGATAATTCGGCTAAAATTTTGTCGTATTCAAGTGCTTTTTGTGATTTTTGGATAATACTCATTATAGAATGATTATAAATTATAAAGATTTTTCTGCAAGTGTGTTTCAAAGCTAAATTTTCTTAAGAGTAGCCCATCCGGTACTATTAAGAGTATTGAGTTTATGCTAAAATTGCTTTTATGAAAAATATCGCATTGCTTGCAAAAGATGAACTTGAACTAATTGATAAAAGCTTAAATAATTTGTTTGAAAAAAATAACGAAGTTTTTAACGAGTTAGGCACTTTTCTAAATAGCCCGCAAAAAAGAATTCGTTCTCTTGTAACAATTTTATATTTAAAGTCTTTTTCGAAAGAAATAAACCTGAATTTATTGCTTGCGTGCGAGCTTATACACAATGCTTCGCTTCTGCATGACGATGTACTTGATAATGCCGATTTGAGGCGCGGTATTACAACGATTTGCAAAAAATTTAATCCGAATATTTCTATTTTAAGCGGTGATTATTTATTATCACTTGCAACTGAGAATTTGATAAAAATCCAAAATTGGGATATCATAACGAGATTTCAAAATTGCGTAAAAAATATGAGCGAAGCTGAAATTTTGCAATATTCATTAAGAGGTAAAATCCCGACTGAGCAGGAATATTTGAAAATTATCAAAGGAAAAACCGCAGAACTGTTTACAGCCACATTAGAAGGCTCTGCTATATTATCAAATTTGGATAAAAACAAAGCAAAAAAATTTGCAGAAAATTTTGGAATTTTATTCCAATTAAAAAATGATTTAGAAAAAAACTCTGCCAAAGCTGATAAGAAAAATAAAATTTATACTTTAAAAGACATTTTAGGGATTGCAAAAACTCAGGCTTTAATGGATAATTATTTAGAGAAGATAAGGAGTGAAATTGGGGATTTACCTCAAAATATTTACTCAAGAGGATTAGAGAGATTATTAGGGTTAATATGATTGATAAAGAAAAATTTAAGGCAAACCTAAAAGAAACCGTTGATACAATCGTTTTCGTAGTAATTGCAGTTATTTTGATAAGATTTTTTGTAGCAGAATTAAGATGGATTCCATCCGGCTCTATGAAACCAACACTTGTCGAAGGCGATAGAATCGTTGTTGAAAAGTTAACCAAATTCCCTAATTTAATTAAAACACACCATTTTGAAAATACCCCTAAACGTGGTGATGTAATGATTTTTTATCCGCCTTTTGTAAAACTTAAAACCACACCTTGGGCTGTATTTAGTCGTTTAACAGGCTTTTTCTGCAAAGATATCGCATATATTAAAAGAGTTGTAGGACTTCCGGGAGAAAAGTTGGAAATCAAACAAGGAACAAACGGAGCTTACAAAGTTTATATCAATGATAAACCATTGCAAGAAGATTATATTATGAGTGAATATGATTTTCATAAATGCAAAGCTGACATGTTCTGCGGACCTCTTGTTATTCCTGAAGGACAATATTTTATGATGGGTGATAACAGAGGGAACTCAATGGATAGTCGTTTTTGGGGAACATTACCAAAAGAACGTTTTATCGGGCGCGCAGTATTTTTATTCTGGCCTCTTAATCATTTAAAGTCATTGTAGAAGATTTCAAATAACGAAATTTCCAACTTAAGTTTGAGAAAATTCTAACTATTTTAGAATTTAATTCTTGCTTGAAAACATTTATTATGATAGTGCGAAGAAGTTAATATCTATCGCAAATAAAAGGCTATCACAAGATTTACGCTGTGGCTTTGGCGTTCAATTTTGTGATGTTCAAGGAAGAAAACTTAAGAAAAGGAGATCTAGTTATGGCTTCAATCACTATTAACACAAACCTTGCGTCATTGACGGCGCAAAAAAACTTGTCTAATGCAACAACCGGCATGAACAAGGCAATGGAAAGATTATCAACAGGTTATAAGATTAACTCAGGTGCAGACGATGCAGCAGGTTCTTCAGTTTCAACATTAATGGAAGCTCAAATTTCTGGTTATGATGTTGCAGAATCAAATGCTACAATGGGGCTATCTTTACTAGATACAGCAGAAGGTGTTCTTGATATTGTTGCAGATTACTTACAACGTATCAGAGATTTGACCGAACAAGCTGCCAACGGTACCTATGGTACATCTTCTATGATTGCAATAAAAACTGAAGTTTTACAGAGAATGGAAGAAATTAACCGTCTTTGTAAAGTTATTGATTTTAATGGTATTCAACTACTTGATGGTACAAGTACCGCTTGTAGAACACAAGCTGGTTTAAACTTGCAAGTATCAAATAATTCTGGTAAAGAAAATATTATTAACTTAAAATATACAATTTTCCAATCTGCAAAATGTACTGCATTATTTATGGATTTAAACGGCAGAAAACAAGATGATTGGTACATGAGAGGACAAGGGAAACCTACCGGCGATGTTAATTACACAACATCAGCATTGTACGCAAGAATTACCGGAGCAAAAGTAGAACTTACAAATGGCACGGTTTATGATTATTCTGATAAAACACAGTATGGTCAAGCTATTAAAGATAGATTATATGATGAAAACGATACAGGTACAGGTGCTACAAACGCAGGATGTATCACAGCTATTTGCGATGCCGTTTATACAGATGATGCTACAGCTCGTGAATTCTTGCAATTTATTGATGAAGCAATTGAAAATGTTTCAAACAGAACAACTCTAATCGGTGCTTACATGAACAGAGTTGAATCAGCTGTTGATGCGATAAGTGTACAGAAGGAGAATATTGTATCTGCTAACTCTTCTATTAAGGATGCGGATGTTGCTACTGAATCTTCAAATTATATTAAATACCAAATCTTGCAACAATCAGCAGCTACATTATTATCAACTGCAAACCAAACTCCAAGTATTGCGTTGAATTTAATCTAAGAGATTTTTCTTAAATAGTGAATGAAGCCCCCTGCGTATGCAGGGGGCTTCATTTTATAATATAATTGTAAATTTTAATTAACTTTAGCCACTTAGGTGTTCACAAATATTGCTTGAATGTGTATGATAGATATATGATAAATTTAGAGGATTTATATTCAGAAGTTCCGCCGACTAAATTAAGAAATATTGATGAAAAATTCCGTCCGGCGCAAACTTCACCTTTTTGGTTGTGGGTAGCAGATAGATTTTTTTATGGTATGTTGGAAAATCGGTTTTATGCATTTCGCTATAAAGGTGCTGAAAACTTTTACAAAAAAAATCCGGATACTCCTATTATAATGTTTGCACCTCACAGCAATTGGTGGGATGGTATCGTTGGGTATAATATCTGTAACAGAATTTTCAAAAAAGAAATCCGTTTGATGGTAGAAGAACTTAATCGTTTTCCTCTACTTAGACGCGGTGGTGCATTTAATGTTAATAAAAAATCTGCTCAAGCATCAATGGAAGCTTTAAAATATTCTGTTAAAGCTTTAGGAGATTTAAATAACATTCTTTATATATTTCCTCAAGGAATTATTAAACCGCCTAATTTTAGACCTATAGAATTTCAATCAGGTTTAACATATATAGCTGAAAAAGCTGCAAAAAAATATGGTAAAGTTGCACTTATGCCAATCGCTGTTAATTATATGTTTTTGCGTGACAATCGTCCGGAAGTTCTTGTTGAAATGGGTGAAATAATTGAATTAAACAGTGATAAGCCTAATCGAAAAGAATATACGGAATTTTTGGCTAATAAATTGCAGGATTTATGCGATAAACAATTTTATGACATTAGCCAAGGACATTTTAAAGGTTATGATACTTTATTCCAACGCAAACTGAAATGGTACAGACGAATTGAACAAAGATTAAAGAAGATAGAAGTTAAAGGCTCTGGAGTGTAGATGCAACGTTGCCATTGGGTTAATGAAAAATCTTCCGTTTATATTAAATATCATGATAAAGAATGGGGAATTCCCAAACATGATGATAGAGATTTGTTTGAACTGTTAATTTTAGAAAGCTTCCAGGCGGGACTTTCTTGGATTACTATACTTAATAAACGTGAAGCATTTAGAGTTGCGTTTGACGATTTTGACGTTGAAAAAGTCGCAACATACGATGAAAACAAGATTAATGAACTTTTGTGTAACGAAAAAATTGTTCGTTCAAAAAATAAAATCAAGGCTGCAATTTCTAACGCAAAAATGTTTATAGAAATCCAAAAAGAATTCGGAAGCTTTTCGAACTATATTTGGGGATTTACTGATAATAAAGTCATAAAGAACAGTACGGGAGAAATGTACACTAAAACTCCACTATCAGATAAAATTTCTCAAGATTTAAAAAAGCGTGGCATGAAATACGTCGGCTCTGTAATTATTTATTCTTATTTACAAGCAATTGGTGTTGTTGACGACCACGAAAAAGAATGTTTCAAATATTAGTTTAAGATAATAATTACAGCTCCAATTGCCATAATTATTGCACCAATCAGTTTTTCTTTAAAATTTTCTTCACTAAATATATTTGCCCCTAAAAATACACTAAAGATTGTCGAAAGTTGGAACAAAGCAAGAGCATATGCAACATTCATCTTTGTAAAAACATAATTTGTCGTATACTGCATAATTCCCACCGATACAATTAAACAAAGTTGGTGTTTATAGGACTTAATTATCGGTTTGTTTTTTGATAAGCATAAGAACAGGAGTGAAAAAACAAATCCTGAAACAACCCATAACAAAAACGCATTTGTTACATTAGAAAGCAAAATTAATTTTTTAATAAAAATAGCTTCTGTACCTGATAACGTCAGAGCAAGAACTCGATAAATAATTGCGCATTTGTCAATTTTTTGTTTTGATTTTATTCCAAGAACAAAATATGTTCCAAATATGATTAACAAAATTCCAAAAAGAGCGTTTATACTTGGAATTTCTTTCAGGTATAAAAATCCAATAATAATGGCGACAACCGGCTTATAAGAATTTATCGGTGCAATTGCTGATAAATCTCCGAGCGAAAGAGCTTTTATAATAAAATAATTTCCTAACGCTCCTAAAAAACCCATAATAAGCAAAGTTTGCAGAATTTCTGTTGATAATATTATTTTGTTATAGAATGGTAAACACAGACACAGAAGCCCCAAATATGTGAAAAAATTCACAACAGACGACTTTTGTCCTTTTTTTGTTAAAATTTTTTGAAAAACATTAAGATATGAATTGGATATAATCCGTATAAAAACGCCAAAACTTGTGAATAACATTCTTGAATTATATAATAAACTCTAATAAAAATGTAGGTTGGGCTTTCAGCCCAACAACTTTTATTAATTTTAAATTCTTTAATAAATATTGCTTCTTTGTCGTTAATAAATATAATATTTGTATGAAAGCAAATAATATTACATTCGGCAATCGAATAGAAAACGGTTCTACGGGTAAAATCGGATATACTAAAGAATATTCAGATAATAACCATCTTCTAACCTCTAAAGAATGGGATTTAAAAACCAACAAAATATTAAATGTTAAGCACTATGATTACAGCGGTCAATTACTTGATATACAAGAGTTTACATATTCTGATAATAGAATACAAGAGCATTACAAAAGTAAATCACAAGAATATATTAGAACAATAACAAAAGAAATTAAAAATTCATTTTTATATATAAAAGAAGTTTTTACTTCTAAAACAAATGCAAAATGTAACTATGAAATGCTCTCAATTAAAGATTTCTCCGGTAAAATTATAAATTTATTCCAAAACGGTCAAAAGATATTATAACTGTAGGTTGGGCATACCTGCCCAACAATAACCTATTTAACAAATGAATTGTCGTGTTCAACATTTTTCATTAAATACAACAATATTCATAATTTTTTAAAGTTTATCAACAATTTCTTTGATTCTGACTTCACCATTTTTACCAACGGAAATTTTTGCAAAACCGCCTTGCGCCAGGCTTTTTTCTAAAGTTTTGCCTTGTCCTTCTTTTACAAAATATTTATTAATTCCATTGTAATAAATACTCTTACCATGAACTTCACCTTTTAGAAATAATTGGTCTTTTGGTTTTGTTTCAAGAACTTTGTCTACAATAAATGTTCCGTCTTTTTGTTTCTTCAGTGTCACAAAGCCTTTGAAATGATGATATTCATTGTAATACTTGCTGTTTTTAGGCATTTCATTTATGTCATAGTGTAAACTTACATAATCGCCGCGTAAAAAATCTCTCGGATCTACAGGAACTATTTTTAACAATACCTCTTGCCCGTTTACAATTAACATTTCATTGTAAAAAAGAATTCCTGATACAATTCCCAACCAAATTAAAGCAATTGCAATAACAATTTTTCTCATTATTCATCACCTCCTTGTTTGGCTTTGATAAACTTGTTTTTCCCTTTTTCTAAAAATATACCCAATGCTAATAGAATTACGCCTCCAAGTAAGAAAAACAGAGTTTTGTCCAGATAATTCCAACCAAATCTGCCGTAAACACTTAAAATATAAATTATAAAAAAGAAATTATTAAGATTTATAAGTGAAATATTTTCTGTTTTATATCCCCAATAAAATCCTTGAAATATCATAAATACTAAAAAAACATGTGCAAGGCACATAACAAATGCAATATTTACGCTATGACAAAGTAGCAATGCCAAAACAAAAAGCATTATTGCTGAAATAAAACCTGATTCAATTCTTGTAAGCAAATTTTTGTTTTTGATAAATGTTATCAAGTTAATGAGTATAAGAACTATTGGAAATGACATATAGTACCAATTTCTTAGCTCATAAGTTTTTTCTACCGAGAATATTAAAATCAAAAATGTAAAAAATGTAGGAATTAAAGCTGTCAGTTTGTAACTAATTGCAAATTTTTCAAACTTTGTTGATATCGTTTTAAAATTCGCGAAGGTGTATAAAATACCTGCCAATGTAAATGGCATGAATATTGTATAAACTTCATACGGGTCGCAATTAAGTTCTAAATAGAAATTCGGGAAAAGCGTTACAAATAATATAATACTTAACCAATTTATAGCAGAGCTGTTGAATATAAACGCAAGCGGAAATACGCTTATAAACCATAGCAAAATAATAGAAGAAATACTATCTGACCAATTATATATTTGTCCCATTTGTATGTAGCAAGTTCCAATCAGAATTGTTGATAAAAATATCAGAGCATGCCCTAATCTCGGGAAATTCTGCTTATTGATACCAATTTGATATCCGCCAACCAATGAAGATACTGCAAGTATTAAAAGAATTAATACTTTAAGAATCGGAGTTTGGGTCAGTAACTCCAAAATCCAATCATTGCTCGCAACAAAAGCAATGACTCCAATTCCTATCAATAACGCTCCTATTGTATATAAAACGCAGAGCATGGCAGTTTTACAAACTTTTTCCCGCTCTTGTTTTAAATCATTGTTCAAAACCTCAGCCAATTCTTGATTTATGTAGCCTTTTTCTAACCATCTTTCAATATTTTTCATAAAACTCCTCGGTTAATTTTTAGTTTTGTAGGTTGGGCCTTCAGCCCAACAATAACTTATTTAACAAATGCACCGCCCAATAAATGTCCGTCTTTTTTAGAATAAATTACACATGCTTGACCTTTTGCGACAGCAGAAACTTCTTCTATAAACTCAATTTCAGCACACTCTTTTTTTATTTTTACGATTGCAGGTACAGCTTTCATATTATATCGGATTTTTACCAACGCTTCAAACTCTTTCTCTGCTTGAGGATAACTCCAGTTGACATTTTCTAAAACTAATGATTTAGAAAATAACTTATCTTTATATCCAACGTAAACTATATTGTTTTCTGCATCAATTTTTGTAACATATAGAGCTTCAGGAGCAGCAAGTCCGATTCCTTTTCTCTGCCCTATTGTATATTGCCAAAATCCTGTGTGTTTGCCTAGAACCTTGTTGGTACCTTCTTCTAAAAACAATCCATCTTTAGGTTCAAACAAATTGTTCAAATATTTTTTTGTTGTCATCGGAGCTTTAATAAAGCAAATATCTTGACTTTCTTTTGAAGATTTACTTGGCAAGTCATTATCAAACGCAATTTTTCTTACTTCGTCCTTTTTGTATTTGGAAAGTGGAAATAACGTTTTCTTTAATCTATCCTGCCCAAGCAAAAACAAGAAATATAATTGGTCTTTATGCTCATCAGATGCAGGATACAATTTATAAAAACCGTTTTCTTCTTTTATATTTGCGTAATGACCTGTTGCAACAAAATCCGCACCCAACTCTTGTGTTGCATAATCAAAAAGCGCGCCCCATTTCATGTATTTATTACACATAATGCAAGGATTTGGAGTTTCGCCTGATTTATAAGAATCCTCAAAATATTTTACGATTCTTTCTTTAAAAACTTTTGTTGCGTCAAATTCATAAAAAGGAATATCTAACTTGTCAGCTACTGATTTGGCGTTTTTAACAACTTGTCTAGCATCTTCTGAATTTGTAGTATTAGCAGTAATCCCGATGACTTCATATCCCGCTTGCTTAAGCAAAAACGCAGTAACACTGCTATCAACTCCACCAGATAGTGCAACCGTAACTTTACTCATCAAGCAAAACCTTTTCGCCATAAGCGGTTAATCTGTATTCAGAAGCCCCGACTAAACCTGTCAAATCAGGCAAACATTCAATGTAATCACGGTTAATAGCTTCTTGCAAAACACTGTGATCAATGATTACGGCAATATTTTGCATAAGCTTTGCATTCAATTGTTTTAATGTAAACCTTGGTTTTTGTTCGTATTGAGTAAAATAATAAGCAGTTAATAATAAATAATCTATTTTCTTTTCAACATTTCTACTGCTTATAAAATTCAAAAACGCATTATCCTTTTTAATAGAAGGACTTGGTTTAAATGATAATTCTGTTTGAGGAGTGTTAATTGATTTTTCTAAAATATTATCAAACACACCGCCTTCAGTTACAGATTCGTTGACAGTCGTTCTATATTCTTCTTTTTTAGACGGAGCATAGAAAATATCCAAATTTTTGTTTTTTTCCTCTTTAGAAACCTCTTTTACAGGCTGTTCTTCAACAGGTTCAGACTTTGGAATTCTTCTAAGTTGCTCATCAATTTTCTTCTTTGTAATTTCTTTTTCAGTGTTAATTTGGTCATTTACCATATCTTTACACTGTTGAACTTTGTGCTTCTGAACATATTCGGACGCTTTTCTTACCCAAAGCGCAAACTGTTCTTCAACAAGTTCCTTGTCAGAAGTTGACAAAGACAATATGTACTTTCCTTTAGTTATCTTAAATGAATAAACTGACATAATTATTTATCCTGCAATAATTCTTCACGCCACTTATTAAGTTGTTCTTCAACAAATTCTAAGTCATCAGACTTCAATTCGATTTCAATATCGCCTTTTTTCATTTTAAAAACGTACTCGTGCATATATCCTCCTTAATGAGTAAAGTTTACCTTAAAATTTTGAAAGTTTCAATAATTAGTATACTAATTGTAAAGTTATGTCAAATATTGTATAATCTAAAGCGAGAATATAGCAAAAAATATCTTGACGGTTTTTAGTATATAATATAAGTGACAATATAAAGAAAATGAGGTTTCTCTAAATATGAAAAAGATAGCAATTTGTACATTACTAATCACAGCAGGTGCGATGTCTTTACTTAGTATTAACAACAAAATTTCTGACACGATACCTGAATTCAATCTAAAAAATAGTTATGCTATCACTCTTGGCTACGACAAATCAATGAGTGAAAAAACAATAAAAGCGGCTGTAATCGACAGCTATTTTAGAGAAGTTGCAGCAAACGGCAAAATTGTTCGTTGGAATAAAGCTTCTTTCCCTCTAAAAGTTTATATTCAAGACACTCCTGATGTTCCTGATTATTATAGAGAAGTTGTTTTGAGTGCTTATAAATATTGGGAAAGAGCAAGTGATGGACTTGTAAGTTTTGAAATCGTAGAAGATGCAGCAGGTGCTGACATGAAATGCTACTTCAAAAATATAAATGATAACAAGGCAATTTTAGGCACACAATCATTTACTTTAAGCGGTAATACAATTAAAGATTCAATTATTACGTTTAAGAAAACTGATTACAAAGGACACAATTTGGATTCTAAGCAGTTGTTCTCATCTGCTCTTCAGGAAATCGGTCTTTCTCTTGGTTTGAACGGCAAAAGCCCAAGTATTTATGATGTTATGTACCCAATCGGTACAAAATTCAATACTGAAATCACGGCGAGAGATTTAAAAACATTGGCCTTGGTTTACTCAGTAGTTCCTGATGTAACAAACGTTGCACCAACTCCTGAAGAAAAATCACAAATGTTTACTGTTCCTGAAATTTTGTCAACATTAAACGTTCCTGTAACAAATGATACAAAGAATTTGGACGAAGTTGTTGCAAACGATATTGAAACAAAATTAGCATTGGCTGAACAATACAGACGCCGTGCAGAATACGATAAAGCGGCTCAAGAATACCAAGCTGTTGCACAAATGAAGAGTGACAGAAGAAGTAAATCAGAAGTTTACTACGAAGTTGCTGTTATGTATTTGGATGCAGAAGAATTCGATAAAGCAAAAAGTTGTGCTGAAATTGCTTGCGCAACTGATATGAACGATAAAACCGAAATCTTGCCGGCATTGATTGATTATTATACAAAACGTTCAACATCAGCAATCGAACAATTAGACACTATTTTGCACCAAAATCCATATAACAGATATGCGTACAACCTATTGTGCCAAATTTATAGAGAAAAGCACCAAGAAAATCTTTTGAACGCTACTATCAGAAAATATGGTAAAACAGCAGGCGATTTAGAAGACTAAGTATTACAAAAACAGGTGCGAAAAACGTACCTGTTTTTATTATCAGTTAAACTTAAAAAGGCTTAATATTTCGTAAAAAACACTTTTGAAAAAAGTATTTTGGTAGTAAAATAATCGTACTCAACTATAACAATTTTTTATGAAAGGATTTTTTAAATGGTTCTTGAAATGACTTATCCGCAATTGGAAAAAGCAGTAAATCCCACTCACGACATCAAATTATTTGCAGGTCGTTCTAATCCAAAATTGGCGCAAGAAATTGCAGATTATTTAGGTACAACAGTCGGACCTATGGTAATTAAGAATTTTGCGGATGGCGAAATTTATGTTCAAGTAAAAGAAAGTATCAGAGGCGATGATGTATTTATTATCCAACCTCTTTGCAATCCGGTTAATGAAAACCTGATGGAACTTTTAATTATCATTGATGCTTTCAAAAGAGCAAGTGCGAAAACTATTACAGCCGTTATTCCTTATTACGGTTATGCTCGTCAAGACAGAAAGACTTCAGGCAGAGAAGCTATTACTGCAAAACTTGTCGCAGACTTATTAACAACTGCTGGAACTGACAGAGTATTAGCGGTGGATTTGCATACAGGTCAAATTCAAGGTTTCTTTAATATCCTTGTTGACCATATTTTTGCAACACCAATTCTTGTTGATTATGTTAAATCATTAAATATCGACCCTGATGAAATGGTTGCAGTAAGCCCTGATATGGGTGGTGCAAACAGAACAAGACACTTTGCAAAAAAATTGGATTGCCCTATTGCATTGATTGATAAACGTAGAGATAAACACAATGAAGCAATAGCAGCAAATATCATAGGTGACGTTGAAGGCAAGGTTTGCTTGATGTTTGATGACATTATTGATACAGCAGGTACGATTTGCGAAGCCGCAAAATTGCTTAAGAGCAAAGGTGCAAAGGCTGTTTATGTTGGTGCAACTCATCCGGTATTTTCAGGTCCTGCAATTGAAAGACTTAAAAATGCACCGATTGAAGAATGTATAGTAACTAATACTATTCCTTGGAAAACAGAAGATTTGCCAAGTAATGTTAAGCAATTATCAATCGCTCCGCTACTTGGTCAAGCAATTTCAAGAATCCATGATGATGAATCAATCAGTTCATTGTTCGGATTTGAAAAAGAAATGAAAGTTTAATAAAGTTTTTTAAAGCAACAAAAAAGAGACTGTTCAATATAAATGTGCAGTCTTTTTTTTACTTATTAATCTTATTTACACCAATAAGCAAAAAACAACAAGGCAAATATTCAGCACAAACAGCACCGAATTTTGTCTTGTTGCGTACTTTTTTTTAACATTAAACTAGGGTCAAGCTACTAAACATCTCTTGTCAAAAGAGGAAGGTCAACGCCTAATACGTTAGCAATATCGATTACTTTCAATATAGTAGGGTTAATCTTACCTGTTTCAATTAAACTGATTGAGTTTCTTGAAATGTTTGTAAGTTCTGCTAATTTCTCTTGAGAGATGTCACGTCTTAGACGTTCACTCTTAATGTTAATTCCTAAATTTCTTAATCTATTCTTATCTTCCATAATAATATTATTTTCGTTCATTGTTCCTTTTTTTTCTATACACGATATTTTACATAAAAACATTATTGTTTCAAATTTTAAAAAGAGCTGATTCTTTAACAGTCAAATCAGCTCCTTTACTATATAAAAGGGCAAACTCAGAGTTGCCCTTTACCGCTTTTAACCTCAAGAGGGAGTACGCCCTCTGTAAACGTGCGATATAGCATGTGGGTTATAGCGGTCGATTTCTTATATTATTAATATAAAATATTTTCAGCGAATAACATTAGACAAATTAACTAAACAAAACGGCGGACTTTTATATAAAGTCTGCCGTTTTGTTCTGTAGAAAAGCAATTATTGTTCTAAAATATAGTTCAATAATGTTCTAACACCTGCTCCTGTTGCACCTTTGATAAATTCTTGTTGAGGTTTTTCAAGGTAAGCAACGCCAGCGATGTCAATGTGTGCCCACTTAACATCTTTTACGAATTTTTGTAAGAACACTCCGGCTGTTGAAGCACCGCCCCAACGAGAACCTGTATTTTTCATATCTGCAATGTCACTTTTTAAGCTATCAAAATATTCATCCCAAAGAGGAAGTTCCCAATATTTTTCACCACTTCTGTCAGCTGTTGAGATAAGATTTTTAACCAAAGTTTCATTATTACCCATAATGCCTGCTGCGTTTGTGCCTAATGCTACTACGCAAGCACCTGTAAGTGTTGCAAGGTCGATAACTTCGTCTACACCAAGTTCGCAAGCATAACATAGTGCGTCAGCAAGAGTTAATCTACCTTCCGCGTCTGTGTTATCTACTTCAATTGTCTTACCGTTTTTAGCGGTTAAGATGTCACCCGGTTTATAAGCACTGCATCCCGGCATGTTTTCGCATGCTGCAATAATCCCGTGAACTTCTACTTGCGGATGAAATTCTCTTATAATACTCATTACACCTAAAACGCAAGCTGCTGCTGACATGTCATCTTTCATTGTAAGCATTGAAGATGCAGGTTTAATGTCTAATCCGCCGCTATCAAATGTAATACCTTTACCAATGATTGCGATACGTTTTTTAGGATTATCTACTGAGTATTTCATGTGAATGAATTTAGGTTCTTGTGCGCTACCACGAGCTACTGCTAAAAATGCGCCCATGCCCATTTTTTCACATTCTTCTCTATTGTAGATTTTTGTTTCCAAACCGAAATCGCATGCTATATTTGCAAGTTCTGTTGGAGTCGCAAGTTGAGCTGGTTCATTTGCCAAGTTTCTCGCAAAAGTCATGGCAGAAGCGATTTTTTCAGCTTTTCTTACGATACCTTCGTTAGCTTGAACATAAATTTCTTTAACCTTATTATCCTTCTTTTCGGATTTGTACTTGTCAAACGCATAATCCGCAATCAATGCACCCATTGTGAATTGTTCTGAGTAATCAAATTCAATTCCTTCAAGAGAGAAGGCAACTTTTTTAGCTTCCATTTGCATGCATTTTTTAACAGCTTTGTAAATAGCTTCTCTCATTTTATTTGGTGTAAAATCTTCTTTTTTACCTAAGCCTAAAACAAGAACTTTTCTGTAAACTTCTTTACCATAAGTCGGAAGAAGATAAGTTTCTCCAAATTTACCTTTGAAACCGTCTTGTTCGATAGCATATTTGTTAGCTAATTCGCTAACTGTTTTTTCACCTTCGAACAAGTTTACGACAAGGATGTCAGCCTCAATAGTTTTAACATCTTGAACAACTTTGATTTCCATAGTTCAAAACTCCTTTCTTATTTACTCCTATTTTAAGCAAGTTTCAAGAAAAATTAAATACGTTAATTAGATTATAAAAAATTTTAAACAAAATGATTGACATTAAAAAATGTTTATAATATGATTATCTTGTTGACAGCCGGTAGGGCGAAACACAAGAAGTAGTTCAGTGTTACAACCCCGCGAGTTGGGCGTTTAGCTCAGTTGGTAGAGCGTCTCCCTTACAAGGAGAGGGTCAGAAGTTCGAGTCTTCTAACGCCCACCATTATAAAAAGAGAGGTTTAAGCCTCTCTTTTTTATTTTAAATATCACCACAAAATCTAAAGATGTTTATATGCAAATAAATTACAAAGCACCTGTTTTATTTAAATCAAAGAATGTTGAAATTCGTAAAGCTGATAGAGTTTTGCGGAATATGCAAAATGTTTATCCTTCGGTTTCTACTACAAGGTATTTTGATTATTCTGTTGTAAAATATGGCGGATTTGATATTTTAGGAAAGTTTAAAAATATAGCGCAAAAATTAAATCGTATTCGTTTGAAGAGAATGTATGTAGGAGCAGATGAATATTTGAATTCTACGATTAACGATATTAAAAATCATAGACTTGCAAACTGCGGTGAACTTGCTATTATGGCAAAAGGAGCATTTCTTGCAAATGGATACAAGGATGTAAATGTTGCAAATCTTTTTATAAAACATGATTTTTGTGGTGAAGAGCTTATCGAAGATATGGACCATTGTTTTTTAATTCTTAATGCCGGCGAAAAAGCAGATTTTAATAATTTATCAACCTTTGATAAACGCTCAATTATTGTTGATCCTTGGTGTGGCTTTGTAGACTATTTAAATTCAGGGTTGACTCGTTTTAAAGAGCTTTTTCTTGATGAAGATGAGCAGCAAACAGTGAAGTGGATATTTAAGAAAACTGTTATTCCTCACTCAAATATGGATACTTGCAAGAAGCTTAAAATAGAACACCCGGAATTCATTGTTTAAAATTTTCTTGGATTAATTCCTTTTCGCCAATTTGATTCAATTTGCTCCAAGGAAATGCCTTTTGTCTCAGGAACAAAAAAGTAAACAAAAATTATGCAAAGTAATGAAACTGCACCAAACATCCAAAATGTCCAAGCTCCACCGATTCTATGCAATAAAATTGGAAAACTTCCGACTACAAAGAAGTTAAATGCAAAGTTTGAAACAGTACATATACTCATTGCAACGCCTCTTATCTTAAGAGGAAAAACTTCTGAAACCAAAATCCAGCCAATTGGTCCTAAACTCATTGCAAAACAAACAATATAAGTTACAAGGCTACCGACAGCAACCCATTTTAAACTTGAGCCTAAAATATTTGCAAAAGCAAATGACGTTCCTAGTGCAAACAAACTAAACATCACCCCGGTTAAGCCAAAATATAAAAGCGGTTTTCTGCCAAGTCTGTCGGTAAAAAATACTGCAACGATTGTCATGACAAAATTAACCACACCAATTCCGGTTGTCGCATAAATTGCAGTTAAATTACTGTCAAAACCTGCAGTTTTAAAAATAGTTGGCGCATAATAAATAATCGTGTTTATGCCTGTACAAATCTGTGCAAACATAATACCGACACCTACTACAAACGGCATTATCATCCATTTTTTGAAACGAAAATTTTTATCTTGTCCTTCTGTTTTTAAAGTTGCTTTAATATCTTGTATTTCTTTTTCAGTATCAATATCAGGTTCGATTTTTTGAAAAATAACCTTTGCTTCATCTTCTCTATTTTTACTAACAAGCCAACGAGGAGTATCTGACATTAGATACATGCCAACAAACAAAATTAACCCCGGAAGAACACCTGCAAAAAGCATCCAACGCCAATTGTAAACAGCTTGCGCAAAAGCTGCATTTATAAAGTATGAAAACAAAATGCCTGAAGTTATTGCCCATTGATACAAAGAAACTAAAGTACCACGTAAATTTTTAGGTGAAATTTCTGAAAGATAAAGTGGAACAACAAAGTTTACAATACCTACGGCAAAGCCGACAAATATTCTTGAAATTATTAATACATATACATTTGGAGCAAAAGCACACATGACAGAACCTAAAATAAAGATTACTGCTGTTGCCATTATAATCTTTTTACGCCCGAAAATATCCGCTAATACGCCATTTGTGGCAGCACCGATTACTGCACCGATTAGAACAGAACTTACAAGAAAACCCTGCAAAGTGTCGGGTAAAATCCAAGTTTCATTTATAAATAATAAAGCACCTGAAATAACTCCTGTATCATATCCCGATAATAATCCACCCAAAGATGCTACAATCGCCACAACATAAAGCCAAATGTATTTCATTAATTCACCTCTATAATAAACACGTTCTACTTTTATTATAGCAGATGTTTTTAAGGTTTAAAGTCTTTTTTTATAAAGAATTATAATTTTTGTAACAATTTGTCTTGATTTATAAATTGTGCTAGAATTACAAAAGGGATTTGGTAATCAAGGCTTTTATCGCTTCATTGAAACAGAGGATTAAAAGGCTAAAGATATAATTTAAAATATAAATATGGCAGTAAATAATATAGATAGTTTGAATAGTAATTTGGCAAATGCTCATAACGTGACCGCAAAAGAAAACGAGTATGTTCAAGAAGCGGAAGTCGACGGCATCGAAATTCTCGTTGATTTAGCAAAACATGGCAAAATAGATCCTTGGAATGTTGATATCGTTGAAGTTACAGATAAATACCTTATGCATTTGTTTCAGTCAAAAGCTCAGAATTTACGTTTAACGGGCAGAACTCTTTTGTTTGCTGCAATTCTTCTGAAACTTAAATCCAATGTTTTGGAGGGTATTGACGTTCTTGATTTTGAGCCACAACCTGAAATTGATTTAGAATATGATGATGCTCCTTTGGATTATCAGGACGACGAATATACTCCGATAAATAACGTAATTTCTATTGACGAAGTTTTACAACGAAGAACTAGTGTAAGACTAAACCATAACCGTGTCGTAACATTGAGAGATTTGATTCGTCAATTGGAATTCTACGAAATGCTTGATAAAAAGCAGTCATTAAAGAATGCACACGAAAGAGCAAAAAGACGTGTTCAGAATTACGCCAAGCTTTCGCCTGACGACATTATCAATCTTGCGCATGATGAATACATTGAAAACGGTGTACAAAGACTAAAAGCAAATTTGTGTGAAATTTTAAGCAGACAAGATAAAATCGAACTTAATGAACTTACACTTCTTGGAATGGATAAAATTAGTGCTTACATTTCATTACTGTTTTTGACTGTAGAAAGTGATTACGATTTAGAACAAGATGAATTCTACTCTGATTTGTATGTCGTAAAACGTCCGCATGTTGAGGAAAATAATGAAAGGCAAGCCTCTTCTCAAAAACAAGATGAGGGAACAGACTCGTTGGATTCGAGAATTGATAATGTAAAAAGTGTTTTAGTTGAGAATAGTGAGGTTAGCGCGTAATGGAACAGTTAAAATCGAGAATCGAGGCTGTTTTGTTTGTAACAGCTAAAGTGCTTCAAATAAAAGATATCGCAGAAATTTTAGAAGAAGAGCCGGAAAAAGTAGAAGAAGCTTTATTAGAATTGATTATGGACTACGCTTCTCGAGACGGTGCATTAGAAATTGATGATGAAAATGGTTATATCTTGCAAGTTAAGCAGGAGCACTTGGATATTGTTGAAAAACTTTGTCCAGTTGAATTAAAACCACCTGTTCTAAAAACGCTTACAGTTATTGCACTAAAAGAACCTATCAGACAATCTTTGTTGAAGGATTTAAGAGGTTCTAATGCTTATGAACACGTACAAGAATTGTTGGAAAAAGGTTTGATTTCTCGCCATAAGGATAAAAACGGACGTTCATACAACATCAAAACTACTCCAAAATTTGCCGAATATTTTAAATTAAAAGGCGATGTTAGAGCTTTGGTTAAAACTTTAAACATAGATAAAGGCGTCAAGGATGATGTAAAAGAAAGCAGTGCAAACTAGTTTTTGGATTTACAAATTTTCTTGAATTTCTGTTTTCTTGCGTCTGAATCTTTTTACTTCTTTTTCATCGCAACCTAAAACTTCATTCAGGTGATTAATCAATTCTTCCGAATGGTAGCACATAGCGTGTTCTGTCTTATGGTGAATATCTACAAGATGATAGTGCATTGCCATTTCAACCTGAATAAGAGCGATATTATAATCATACAGGCTTTCTATATAGTCAGAAATCCCGTCAATATAATCCTTTCTTGCATCCTGCAACGCTGTATAATCCAGTCCGCCTGTTTTATACAAATTTTCTGCCATAGGATAAAAATCTAAAGCCTGTTTTGCGCGAATTTGCGTAGTCGGAATTGCGCGTTTTGCTTTATCATAATTATTGAACGCCCTTTTTACTTCAAAATACAAATCTTTTTTAAACAGAGTGATTTCGTTATCGGCAAGTTTAACTTGTGCATCCGCACCTTTAATCGAATGTTTTAACTCCATTAAGTTTACAGACGAATTTAGATTCACACCGACCTGAAAACTGTTGTTTGAAGCTTGATTTGTGTTGTTGAAACCATAACCCGCATTTGCTGAAAGTTCTGGGAAATAAGTTCTCTTAATATAAATGAGTGATTGTTCCATTGCATTTCTTGTTGCCATCAAAACCTGTAAATCAGGGCTGTTGTCGTAAGCCATTTGAACAGCTTTCTCTCTAGGAAATTTGAATTTGTATTCTTCAAAGCCTTGTGGCTCTTTTTTAGTATTTAATGCATAATCGTCATCAAAATTGAAGGTCTTTGTATTTTCAATTTTGTAATCAGGTTGAGAATCCAAATACATTGAATTATTTAAATCAACTTTCGCGTTCAAATAATTGTTTTTAGCTTCCAAAAGTGCAACTTCTGCCTCATTCAAATTCATTTTAGCTGTGATTAAATCAGGATTTCTGTTTGTATATTTAATTATACTTTTATTCATCTCAACATTATTTTCTGCAATTTTTAGCAGAGCTTGAGCTTTTAAAAGTTTATAGTATTTTTCTTTTACATCAAAAAGAGTTGAACACAAACTGTCCATAAACTCGTATTCTGCGCCAAGTTTGTAGAATTCTTCCATACGAATATTAGCGGTTGTTCTACCAAAATCCCAAACCATTTTGTTTACGGAAACACCCACATTTGGGAGTTCTCTATAATGATTATTATAATAAATGCTGTTTGAGTTGTTTTCGTTATGAAAACCTACACCCGCACCGATAACAGGAAAATATTGAGATTTTGCTATTCCAACGTTACTTTTGGCAATATCCAAATAGTATTTTTTACGTTTAATTTTCGGGCTGTTACGGAATGCCGTTGCAACACAATCAAGCACAGATAATTCTGTTCCGTCTTTTATAATAACGGTTTTAAATAATTCATCATCTGCGTGTGCAAAAGCTATATTGCAACCTGCAATCAAGAATGTGCAAGTTAGAGCTAAAAATCTCTTTCCATCCATAATTTAATTATACTATACCTGTCAAGTGATAAATGTATCTATATAGACCAAATGGTCTATACGGATTATCCTAAAATCTAACCCTTAGGTTGATGGCATGGTCATGCCAATTTAGTAGACTAATATTAAGGGAGAGAGAGTATACTATTATGAAGAGAACGTTGTTGTTTTTAGGAATGTTTTTATCTATGCTAGCAGTTTCTGCTGAAGAAAATGTTTTGCAATCAATAGAAATTGTTCCTGTAAAAGATACATATAATATTGTTTTGGTTTCAGATAAAGCAGTTGATGTTAAGAAAACCGTTAAAGCTCCAAATCAAATTACTTTAAATATGAAAGACATTAGAGCTTCTAAAACTTTAAACACTGTTTACAACAACGTGTCAAACGTAGATACGGTTATGGTAGAACCTGCCGGCAATAATGGTATCAGTATATTTTTCCAAGCTGAAAACGCAGCAGGTGCAAGCGTTTCTTTCGACTCTTTAGCTCCTGCAATGCCTAAGAAAGCTGAAAGTCAAAGCGTAAAATTAAGCAATCCTATTGAAAGCTATGCTCCTATTTACAAAGAGGATATGAGCCAAGCTAAAACATCAAGCTTGTTCCAACGTTTACAAAAATCTTCAGCCGTAGAAGGTATTAAAGATTCAGTGGACGAAGATACTGTTTCAGATACTGCAAACAAGGCTGTTTCTTTTGGTTTAGTCGGTTTGTTAGCATTTGCGGTTATAAGATTATTCAAACGTAAAGAACCTGATATGAAAATCGGTCTTTCTCAAAGCTTAACTGATAGAGAAATCGAAATGTACAAAGGCTCTCAACAAATCGGTTATTCTTACGTAGCTCCCGAAAAACCATTCACAACTGTTAATTACGGTTTAAATGCTTACCAAAAAGAAAACAGAAATCCTTATGAAACAGAAGCTCCAATACATAATCCAAGATTAAGAAATTTTGTAAATCCTAAGGTGCAACAGAACATTCAAACAATGAGCCAGCCTCAAAGACAAGCAACAGCTGTTCAACAAGCGGTTAGAAAAAATACAACTCCTGTTAATACAGCACCTGTTAATCAATCAAATCCGAATGTTGATAATTTGAAATTCTTAGAATCAATGACAGCAATTTACGAAAAAAGCGGACGTCACGATTTGGCACAAGGCTTAAAAGCAAGTTTAAACAAAAGTAATTTGAAATAAATAATATTAAGAAGAGAGATTTGTAGGGAATGTTTGACATTCCCTATATTTTTGTATTCGTGCTAAAATTAAGCTATGAACGACTTTTCTAATCCAACAGAAACACTTAAAATATTGACCTCTGAAAATATCACTTATGCGGATCTGCTGGCAATTTGTGAAAATCTTATGCCTATGCTGTCTGTAATGCACGTAAATCAAGACGGGCGTAAATATATGTCAATTACGCAGTGTATTTTGGATTGCATAAAAAGGATTTATGGCTTTTCGTCTTGCGAGTGGGTGGCTGAAAACAAACTTCGCTACGAACTAAAACAAGGTCAAACTCCAATTAGTTTTACGCGAATTAACAATAAAGGCGAAGTTTGTTTGTACAAGATGATAAATTTTGATCAAATAGATTTTGATAAAGAAATTGAATTCGCGGATGAGTATGAAGTTGTTAAAAAGCCTTCAACAAAAAAAGCTTCTAAAGTTGAAGATAAAGAAGAGGATGAAACATATTTAAAGATTTTAACTCTTCTAAAGAATGGCGAAAATGTATTTTTGACAGGTTTTGCAGGAACAGGTAAAAGTTATATTCTTAATAAACTAAAAGAATATTTCAAAAAGAAATTGACAATTACAAGTACAACGGGGATTGCTGCGGTTAATGTTAAAGGACAAACTCTACATTCTTGGGCGGGTGTGGGTTTATGCCGAAACACTGTTTATAATACCGTAGAAAAAATTAAAAAACGCCCGACTCAATATCGACAAATTATGAACTGCAAAATTCTTGCGGTTGATGAAATTTCAATGCTTAACATTGAAGCTTTTGAATATATAAATGAAGTTTTGAGAGAAGTTAGAGAGTGTAACGACCCATTCGGCGGAATTCAAGTGTTTTTTATCGGCGACTTTTTCCAACTTCCTCCAGTTGAAAAAGAAGGTGAAATTAGACACTATTGTTTTGATTCTCCTGTTTGGGATAAATTAGGTTTAAAAAATGTTGTTCTAAAAAAGAATTATCGCCAAAATGAAGAGAATTTCATAACTGCGCTTGCTCACATGAGAGAAAATTGTCTTGAGGTTGAAGATATTGAACTTCTAAAAACTCGATGCGTCGAAAACGAAGATGCAGATATATTACATATTTTTTCAACAAATGAAGAAGCGAACAGATATAATTTTGCAAAATTCAATATGATTGAAGAGCCTGTTAAATTATTCCATGCAGAGAACGGAGTTTATAGAGGTTCAAAACTTGTAACGGAAGGTTTTACGGAAAGCGAAAATTATATTTTAGAAATCTTTTCAAAAAACTGTCGCGCTGAAAAAGAAATTGCGTTAAAGCTTGGCGCAAGAGTTATGTTATTGGTCAACATGGACTTTAATAAAGGCTTGATAAACGGGGCCTGTGGCGTCATTCAGGGATTTAATCAAGATACTATAAGCATTAAATTTGATAACGGTATTGTTTCAAACATTCCAAAACATAAGTTTGAATATTATTATAACGAACGCGTTGTGGCAGAGAGGATGCAATATCCGCTTAAATTAGCTTACGGCATAACAATCCACAAATCACAGGGAATGACACTGGATAGACTTGTTGTAGATTGTGCAAGAATTTTTGAACGTGGTCAATCTTATGTTGCAATGAGCCGTGTTAAGACCCTTGAAGGACTTTATTTGAAAAACTTTGAACCCGAAAAAGTTCTTGTTGATAATCGTGTTGCAGAATTTTATGAAAATATAAAAGAAGTTGAAGAAGTAAAACCAAACAATCTTTCGTTAGAATTTAACAAGGAAGAAGAAAAAGAACGAGTTTCAGTAGACGAAGCTAAAAAACTTATCTTGGATTGTGTTGCAGAATTCGGTGGACAGTACGGCAAAAGCGGTTTTGCAAAAATTCTTGCGGGAAGCAGACAAATTAGAGAGAACGGGTATAATGAAAAAGTTACTTCTTCAAGCTTTTTAGGCGCGTTGGAAGGTTGGAGCCAAAAAGCGATTGGGGAATTAATAGATGCTCTTGTTGAAAGCGGAGATTTAAAGGTTTCTAAAATCAGTTTTGGAAGACCTGTTTTACATTTGGTTAAAAACATTTCAAAATAAATACTAAAAAACAGACTCATTTAGAGTCTGTTTTTTATAAATCTAATTATGATTAGGACTTTCGTAATTGATACCCTTTTCTTTTAATGCTGCAATAAATCTTTCAGCACAAGCACTTTGAACTTCCGGTGGTACAACTCTCAAAATCTCAACCGTCTTAGAAATAATCGGGTCTTTATCATACCAACGACTACCGTTCACAGGTTTTACCAAATCATAAAATCTGTCTAAAGCTTCTTTAGAAACTTTTTGTTCCAACCTATCTAAGAACACAACCGCATGTTCTCTAAGTTCATCTTGATAATTTTTTAAAAGCTCTATAACTTCCAATAATTTTGGGTCATGATCGTACCATCTTTTATAAGCCGGACTCATTAAACTCTCCCATTTTGTATTTGAGAAGCTGTAATCGGGTCTACACCTGCTTCTGAATCATCATATCTGTAAATTTTACCGCCAAGATTTCTAATCTTGTACTCAAACTCTTCGTAACCTCTATCTATGTGGTGTAATTTTTCCACAATAGTTTCACCTTGAGCCATCAAGCCTGCGATAACTAAAGCTGCACCAGCTCTCAAATCGCTTGCTGCAACAGTTGCTCCTGTTAAATGTTTAACCCCTTTAATGATGGCATGGTTTCTGTCTTGATGAATATCTGCGCCCATTCTTCTTAAGTCAGGCACTTGCATAAATCTGTTTTCGTACAAGCTTTCGGTAATAATACCAACACCGTTTGATGTTGTCAAAAGTGTCATTGCAATAGCTTGCAAATCTGTCGGGAATCCCGGATAAGGTTGAGTTACAAAATTGATAGACTGTAATCTGTTTTTGCAACTAACTTCAATCGTTGTAGGTTCAACCAACTTAATACTTGCACCCATCTTGATTAATTTGTCATTAAAGAATGTTAAATGTGCAGGATAAACATTTCTTATTATAGCCTTACCTCTTGTTGCAACAACAGCAGCCATAAATGTTCCCGCTTCAATTCTATCAGGAATTGTTGTATATTCTGCTGAATGTAAGTTTTCAGCTTTAACTCCATTAATCAAAATTTCAGAAGTGCCTGCGCCCGTAACATCAGCACCAATTGTATTCAAGAAATTTGCTAAATCAATAATTTCAGGTTCTTGCGCTGCATTTTGAATTCTTGTTGCGCCTTCTGCTAAAACTGCAGCTAACATCAAGTTTTCAGTAGCACCAACGGACGGAATATCCAAATAAATATCAGCACCAACTAATTTTGAAGCTTTTGCATGTACATAACCGTTTTCAATTTTAATAGTTGCGCCTAATGCTTCTAAACCTTTAATGTGAAAATCTACTCTACGTTCGCCGATAGCGCAACCACCGGGTAGTGCTACAATAGCTTCTCGGCAACGTGACATCAATGCGCCTAAGATGATAAATGAAGCTCTCATTTTACTAACGAGTTCATACTTAGCAGTTATTGATGAAATATTTGAAGCGTCAATTTCGACAGATTTTTCTTTTTTATCATAAATGTAGCTTGCACCTAAATCAGAAAGTACATTTAGCATAATCTCAACATCAGTAAGTTGAGGTACGTTGTAGATTTTAGTTTTGCCTTTAACAAGAATGGTTGCGGCTAAAAGTTTTAATACAGCGTTTTTTGCTCCGCCTATTGAAACTTCACCCTTAAGAGTTTCTCCACCTTGTATTTTGAATTTCTCTGCCAAAATTCCTCCAATCTATTATAATCATACAATTATTATAACAAAATGTAAAGATGTGAATTTTCCGCTTTAACGGTTTAAGTAAGGTTAATTAGCTTGTATGTATTAAATTTATTGAATGTTGGGTTTAGATGTAAAAATTTGTTTACAATCCTTAGGAAAAATAAACAAATTTGTATAATAAATTTAGTCCAAATATCAATTATCCCAAGAAAGGAATTATCACAAATGAGTACAAATGAATTAAAAAAGCATGAAGAATTAAGACAGTTGGCAATCTATGTTTATGATGTTAAGAAAAACAAGTTGCCAGAAGGTTGGAAACTGATTGAAATCGAAAAGAATCCTAAAAATGGTTTTTATGCCTGTTTGGCAAAGAAAGGGGATGAAGTTGCAATCGCATTTAGAGGAACGGAATTAACGAGTATAAAAGATTTGAGAAATGATGTTGCAATGAATAATCATAAATTACCTTCTCAAGCGTACTCTGCTTTAAAATACTATGATGAGGTAAAAGAGATTTTCCCTAATGTTAAGATTAGTGTAACAGGACATTCTCTTGGAGGAAGCTTAGCGCAAATTGTAGCAGCGGATAGAAATAATGTTGAAGGAGTTACGTTTAATCCTTATGGAACACGTGATTTATTTAAAGATGACGCTGTACTGAATGAAGAAAATGTTACAAACTACTGTAATCCTAATGATGCTGTAACAAAAAGAAACGGAAATGAGCAAATTGGGAAATGTTATGTTGTAAATTCAAAGAATTTGGTATTTGACCATCATAAAGCAGAAAATATGCAAGGTTTAGAAACTAGAAAGCTTATAACACCTGAAAAACTTAAAAATGACTATACTTTAGAAAATCGAATTGCAAAACCATTAATAAACAAAGTTAAAAACTGTGTTGGTACATATTACGTTCAAGGTTATGTGCGTTCTGACGGCACAAAAGTTTCAGGTTATGAAAGAACTTGTGGAGCAAAACATGAAGCCTCTACCAATTTAAAACCTCCAAAATCAATAATGGAGATGTCAGAGCAAGAACTTGATGAACTATTGGATGCATATATATAGTTTTTTAGAATATCGAAAAAACTTTAACCAAATAAATAGTGAAATGCGTTAAATTTTTGAAAATAGTATTCTACATAAGCAAAATACATCCAGACAAAATATACTAAAAAAGTATACATACATGCAAAAAATAGAAATATGCCATAAAAGAAATTTTTCGAATACTTGTCATTTTTAATTCTGAAATCAGAACTCTTCTGTTCTTTGATTATAATTTTAACTTCACGATAAATCAGGTAAATTAGCAGAAGTATTCCAAGATACGGAATAAAAAATGTTATATATGAGAAACCGACCGGAATTAATATATCAACATCACGCGCAAGAATAACATAAACAAGAAAAACCAATAAGGTTAGAATCGTTATAGCAATACCTTGCAAAGCAAAAAAATGAAAACTATAACGAGATAAACATTCGTAAAAAAAATTCTTTAGTTTATTCATAAATGAATTATATATATTTATTTAACTTTTTGCAACTGATTAGAATGTTATTTGGAGATTCAAAATGAACAATTTTATTTTATAATCGTTTATAATTATAAGAAAACATGGAGGATTAGTATGAAAAAAACTTTATTAGCGATTACTGTATTAAGTCTTTTAGCAGGTTGCGCAACTCTTTCAACTCAAGCTGTAACTCAAACTACGCCTGAAAGAGGAACAATTCACGTATCAACTTCCGCAAACACTGAAGTTGCACCTGATGTTGTTGAAATTTCTTTTGCTGTTGTAACTTCTGACACAAAATCAATGCAAAAAGCAACAGTTTTAAATAAAGAAACTTCCGATAGAGTTTTATCCACGCTTAAATCAATGTTGAAAACTGATAACGGTGATTATATTAAAACTTCTGATTTCAGCGCATCTCCTATTTATTCTTATTCAGGAAGTAAGAGAAATCTTGACAAATACGAAGTTTCTAACCGAGTAATTGTTCATACAAAATCTTTAGACAAAGTTGGAACTATGATAGATAAAGCAATTGAAGCAGGCGCAACCAATGTTGATAATTTAACTTTCTCTGTTTCAAATTATGATTCACAATGCGACCAATTATTAGGAATTGCAACTCAAAAAGCTAAAACAAGAGCCGGTGTTGTTGCCAAAAATCTTTCTGCAACTCTTGATGGTATTAAATCTTTTGATTTAAGCTGTAGTGCAAACAATAACAACACTCCAAGATTATACATGGCTAAAAATATGCTTTCTGCCGTGGCAGATGAAGCGGCAGGAGCTTCTCCTACTTCAATTTCAGGCGGAGTTATTAAAATTAACGCAAATGTAAATGCAACATTCTTTGTAAAATAAAATCACATACAATAACTAAATCGGGCGGTTAAATTGCCCGATTTTTTGTGTTAAACTGAAAATTATGAAAGACAAAAATAAAATTTTAAGCAAAATATCTGACGCATTAAATGCAAATGATTTAGAAACCGCAAGAAAACTTATTGAAAACGACTTAAAACGTGTCGGTTCAAAGGAAGAATACTATTTTTACCTTGCGCTAATATCAAAAGACTTGAATAAAAAATTAGAATTGTATACACAGGCACTAAATTTGAATGACAAATATTTAGATGCGTGGATAAACAGAGGGCTTGTAAATAACGAGCTTGCGAACTACGATGCCTCTATCAAAGATTATGACAAAGCAATTGAACTTGATTCAAAGTGTGCATTGGCTTTCAATAATCGCGGATACACAAAATTTAAACAACAAAACTATGAAGGCGCATTGGAAGACTATAATAAAGCAATCCTTCTGAATCCGAAATTCCAAATGGCATTGGACAACAAAGCACAGTTATTCCAATCTGTTTGCATGAAAGATGATAAAGATTTTGAAGAAAAATATTATTTGAGCCTTGGTATAACTGACGTTAATGAAGGAAATTTTCCTGACGCGATAAAAAGTTTTGATGAGGTATTAAAACTTAACGAAAATTCAGAACTTGCATATTTTTATAAAGGAATTTGCTACCATAGTTTAAACAAAACCGATGAAGCTTTTGCGAATTATACAAACGCACTAAAACTAAATAAAAACATGGTTGATGCTTATTTCAACCGCGGTCAACTTTTATTTAAAACAAATCCAAAACAAGCACTCGATGATTTTGTATCGGCCGTTGCATTGGATTCAAAATTTATTGATGCATATTATTCAATTGCAGCGATTCAAAAGAATTTGGGACAATATAAAGAAGCAGTTGAAAATTTGAATAAAATTATTGAACTTGAACCGCAAGCCGTAAACGCTAAAGCGTTGAAGAAACTAATTGAAAATAAATATTTGAAATAACATATAAAGAGGGCGGAAACTTCGTTTCCGCCCTCTCTTATTAAATTTTTATCAAAAAGAATTTACTATCTTTCAACGCTAAAACTTTATGTTCTTTGTCTTTTTTAAACATCAACATTTCGCCTTTATCGATCTTAAATTTTTCAGCATCAAAATGAAGTTCAACTTCACCATCTATTAAATACAACGCTGTATCAGTTATGGAAGTATGAGTATCTATAATTTCATCCTTTTTTATTGCAACAATATTAAGACTACTGTCGTCATGTTCCATAAGCACTTTTCTTTGAAATTTTCCTCCATCAAGATTAATAATGTCTTTCGCTTTAATTACATCATAAAACATAACAATTCTCCTTTCAAAATTATTAAAAATCAAATAAAAAACGTTTTCATCCGACACCGGCGCAATAAAACTCAACAATATATATACAAAAAATCCATTAACATGATAAAATTAACTTATGGCAAGTGGTCAAATTTTTAAAATTCATTCAGATTTTTATTACGTTAATTCTAACGGTGAAGAACACGAATGTAAAATACGTGAAGTGTTAAAAAAACAAAAACAAAAAATTTTTGTTGGAGATTTTGTCGAATTTAAAGATGGTGCAATTGAAAAGATTTTACCAAGAAAAAATTTCATAACTCGTCCGACGGTTGCAAATGTTGATAGAGTAATTATTATTTCTGCTGTTAAAGAGCCTGATTTAAGTTTTTCACAGTTAAACAGATATATCAGTTTTGCAAAATATCATAACCTTGAAACAGTTCTTTGCTTCAACAAAAACGACCTTTCAAATAATGACAAAACGATAGAAAAAGTTTTTTCAATTTATCAGCCTTTAGGTTACGATATTTTGTTCACTTCTGCTTTAGAAGGATTTGGAATAGAAGAGTTTAAAGAAATTTTATCAGGAAAAACCTCTGTACTTTGCGGTTCTTCAGGGGTTGGAAAATCTAGTTTGATTAATGCTGTTTGTCCGAATTTGAATTTGCGTACAAAAGAAATAAGCGAAAAAACTCAACGCGGAACGCACACAACAAGACACTGTGAAATTATTCCGATTGATAACAATTCCAGAATTGTTGACACTCCGGGGTTCAGTAATTTAAAGTTTGATTTTCTGATGCCAAACGAAGTTGATTTACTTTTTCCTGAAATCGGGCAATACAAAGAATACTGTAAATTTCAAGATTGTTTGCATTTAACGGAAACCGATTGTTGTGTAAAAGAGCATTTTGATGAAATTGATGAAACACGTTACCAGAGTTATGTAGAATTTGTTAAAGAAGCTCAAGAATATAAAGAACGTGTTAAATATCAGGGTGTTAAGACAGAAAGCACTCACAAACAACAACATAATAAAACGGCTGTGAAAATTAGTTCTCGCAAAAGAGAGAGCGCAAGAAACACATTAAAACAAAATATTTATAAGGACATTGAAGATGAAGGAATTAATTAATTTAGTAAACGAACACTTAGACGAATATTTACAAGTCGTGTATCCTGAGGATATTTTTAAAGCGATGAAATATACGCTAATGCTACCGGGGAAACGCTTGAGACCAGTAATGTGTTTGGAAACTGCTAGAATTTTAGGTGCAGATATAAAAAAAGCACTTCCTTCTGCTTGTGCAATTGAAATGTTGCATGTTCAAAGTCTTATACACGATGATTTACCTTGTATGGACAACGATGATTTCAGACGAGGAAAACCATCTAACCATAAAGTTTTCGGAGAAGCTAATGCCGTTTTAGCCGGTGATGCACTTTTAACTTTCGCCCCTCAGCTTATTATTGAAAAATCAAAAGATTTGCTTTCTATGACTCAAATTGTAAGAATTTTACATGAATACACAAAATTTGCAGGTGCTTATGGACTTATAGCTGGACAAGTCGTTGATATTGAATCCGAAGGCGGGAAGCTTGTTAAATCACCAAAAGAAACTTTAGATTTTATTCATTTAAATAAAACTGCCGTATTATTTAGATTAGCGGTAAGAATCGGCGCAATTGTAGCCGGTGCTGATGATGCTACAATAAACGAATTTGACGATTTCGCTAAAAAGTTTGGTTTAGCATTTCAAATATACGATGATATTATGGATGAAGTTTCGTCCTTTGAAGAACTGGGCAAGACTGTTGGCAAGGATAAAAACTCCGGAAAGCTTACATACGTTTCATTGTACGGGTTAGAAGAGGCTAAACATAAATTCAATTACCTAATTAAGGAATGTTATGGTATAATTGAAAAGTACAATTCTGATATTTTCAAAGAAATATTAGACAAATTAGAGAATAGGGTTGGGGATTAATGGATTTATCACAAATTTTCGGTACCGGCTTTGAAGTAATTTTTGTAGCATTTTCAGGAATTATCACAGCACAACTTATTAAATGTATTTTGCATCTTATTGTTAAAAGAAATTTAGATTTAAGATTATTTACAACAACAGGTGGCATGCCTAGTTCACACTCTGCGGGTGTAATGGGGCTTTCAACAGCTGTCGGATTAATTAAAGGATTTAGTTCTATAGAATTTGCAATTGCGCTCGGCTATGCTTTTATCGTAATGTATGATGCAGCCGGCGTAAGACGTGCCGCAGGCAAGCAAGCGGCTTGTTTGAATAAAATCATTATGGATTTATACAAACAAGATTTACAAGAAGCAGGCGGAAAATTGAAAGAACTTCTTGGTCACACTCCGATGCAGGTTTTTGTCGGTGCAATCTATGGTATTTTATATGCAATTTTAATTCACCATTTACTTGGCTAAACAGGGTTTATAAATTTACGATAACAGGGCTATTTTTTATTGAATAAAAAATAGTGGAATGTTCTATGAAGCTTTCAGGATTAGCACTGACAAAAATCTCTTCTAAACCTGGAATTTTACTCTCATTCAGCAGATTTTTCATATTTTCTTTTATGTAATTTACAAAAATTTCAGCAGGGTCAATGAATTCAACATTTGGTTCTAATTCTCTTAAAATCGGAAGCAAATACGGATAATGAGTGCAACCTAAAATTATTTTTTCAGGATTAAATTTCATCATGGTATCAAGATGAGATTTGATATCTGCTTGAGCCGAAGTATCTTTGTATTTGCCGTTTTCAACAATATCGACCCAATTAGGACAAGCAATTTCTTTAACCTCTAAGGTCGAATTATGTTTTTTCAATTCTCTTGTATAAACACCCGAATTTACTGTTGCAGAAGTCGCAAACACTCCTAAACGCTTGACGTCAGAGTTTGCAATAACTTTTGCGCAAGATTGAATAATCGGATAAATTTTGAAATCAAACTCATTTTTAACAATATCATAAGCTTGAGCAGAAGAAGTGTTGCAAGCAATTACAACAGCTTTAACTCCTTTTTGTTTATAGAAATTTAAAATTCCTCTTGCATAGCTTACAAGTTCTTCTTGTGTTTTATTTCCATAAGGTAAATGGGCTAAATCTCCAAAATAGAGCGTGTTTTCGCTTGGTAAAACTTTTTTAAATTTGGAATAAACGGACAAACCGCCTACACCTGAATCAAAAAAACCTATTGGCGAATTTTTACCAAAAACTTTCATATCTTATCTATTTAATCCCATTCGCTTTCAAATATTCTATAATACCTTCTGCAATAGCTTTAGCAGTCTTTTGTTTTCTGCTGTCACTTACAAGCTCGTTTCGTTCTTCCTCGTTTGAAATAAAGCCCATTTCAACAAGTATTGCAGGTACTGTAGTATGATTTATAACATAAAATTTAGACTTAAACAATCCTCTGTCTTTTGTATCAATATTTTTAGCCAAGTGTGAATGAACCGTTTTCGCTAAAGGTACGCTGTAATCATGGTAATAATGTGTTTCAATTCCTTTTGGCTCAGTAGCTACCGCCGAATTAACATGGATACTTACAAAAATTTCAGGTTTTTCATCTTCTGAAAACGTAACTCTATCCTGCAATGATACAAATGTATCATCTTTTCTTGTTAAAGCTACTTTGTACCCTTTTGATTTAAGAATTGATGCGACTCTTTGTGTTACATCAAGTGTAATATCTTTTTCGTTAATACCCTCTCTTATTGCACCATAATCACTTCCGCCGTGTCCCGCATCAAGAACAACTTTACCTTTAATCGCATTTTTCTTTTCAGCTGGTTTTCCAGTAATAACTGTTGGTTTTGAAGTTATAGCAGGCGTTTCTTTTGTAACATTGCCTTGTGCAATTGTAAATCTCAAAGCTTTACCATCAACGCTTTGTTCAATTTTTACAACATCATTTTTATTAATATTCATTGTAGCTTTAACGCCGATTTGTGGAAGTAATGATAGTGTGAACGGTTTATAATAAGTATTATTCAAAGTTTTTATCAAGTCCTGTTCATTATAGCTTTTTACGTTAAACAAATACATTGTAAGCGAGTTATTATCTCTTAAAATTGAACTAACAACAGGCGTTGTGAATGATAAAATCAATTCGTTTGTTTTGTTGTCGATTTTTCTTACGAAAGCTTTATTTAAATTCGAAACATTGCTTACTAAATCCGTATGTTTTAATTTATCAGCATTAATTAAAAACATCGACTGATTGTCTGCAGCAAAAACAGGAATATATTTATCTGCTTTATCTGAAGTTACAACCACACGAGCTTTGTTATATTCAAATTGACCGATTTTTGCAGTGTCTTTACAACTTCCGTCCGGACAAAGTTTAAGCTCTTTATTGCGTATATTTTTTTGAACAAAAGCATTAGGCAAATCAATTACAACTCTTTTTGGCGAATCTAAATAAAACATTTTAGACGCTGTAATTTGTCCTAAACCGCTCACTAAAAGTCCGTTATTTTTTAAGTAATATCCATTTATAAAATATTTGGTTCTTAGCTTCAAATTTGATGACATATCAACTGAAATTACAGAGTCATAAGTTTTGCCATCAGAATTACTCAATGTGGAATTCTCAAACGCTTGTTGAATTTCAGCCATCGTAGAATTAGAAACTTTTTGGGTTGTATTTTGTGGAATCGCAACTTTCTGGATTACTTGAGAATTCGCTACAATGCTTGAATATGCTAAATTTGGTGCATTTTCATCATAAAGAGAATTAAAATAATCGTTCTTTAAAGGTAAATTTGCACATTTAACAATTATATTCCCGTTTGTATAAATTAATTTTACTTTAGTCGTATCAAAACCTTCTTCAAAAGTAATTACACCTCTTACGACATCAGGATTTGTAGTGAATTGTGAAAGGCGAATTTCTTTGATGTTGCTTTTTTCAAACACAAGATGTTGCTTGTCACCGATTAAAACAGAGTTATCTATATCAAAATAAATTCGGTTTGGATTTTCGAGTTTGGAAGATTTAAGTTCACGCTCTGTATTTTGTGTAGATTCCATAAGGTTAATATAGACAACGTTTGCCGTGTCATCAAAATTAAGCGACATGACTTTTGAAGGCTCTGCCTGACAAGACAAAGTCAACAAAAACATTATAAATGTAGTTATCAGAAAAAATATTCTCTTCATAATAATTAGGCTCTCGCCCCCAAATTCTTTCAAAATTATAGCATAAATTGTTTGAATAAAAAAGCATAAAAAATGTTAATGTTTAACAAATATGCCCAACCAACAAACAAAATTAAATCTTAAAATGATGTCCCATCGGAAGTTTTTATCCAATCATATAAATTTATTACATCCCCAAATTCAGATGTATTTAGAATATTGGGCGTATCAAGATTTTCAAAAATCGGGTTAATTATAATTTCGCCTTTTTCGTTAATCTCTGAATAATTTTTTCCATAATTTGCGCAATATGGAAGCTTTATTTTATCTTCTTTATAACGGTAAGCCAAACCGTGTACTCTGCAAATAATCGGGCGGTACGGATAAACAGAACATTTTTTATTAACTAAAAAAGGACAAACTTCGCCTTTCTTCATTGTTTTTATATTTTGCTGAACTGTTTGTTTTGTTGTGTTATCGAGTGCAATGTAACCCTTCATTAAGTATTCTAGTTCAATCGATGTAAGAGGGTAATCACCTTTTTCGCAACAAGCAGAACAACCGGCTTTACAATGAATAAAGTTTTTATGTAATTCAAAATAGTTGGCTAATTTAATATCAAGCTCTTTGATAAATTCTTCATAATTCATCTTAAAAAATTATCTTTTGCCCCAAATTTTATTCCAAAAGCTCTTAGATGGTTGACTTTCCAATTGCTCTATTCTGTGTGACAATTCTTTATTGTGTTCCAAAAGTTCTTTAACTTGCTTTGCCAAAATTTCGTTATCTCGCTTGTAACCGCCAGCTTCAACAAGTCTGTTTACCATATCAGAGTTAGTAATATCATCACTAATCTTTTTTGCGACAGCTTCTGCAAGCATTTGAAGCGTTTGTGAGGAAACATCAAGCGTAAAGCTTTTACCTTGAGGAATAACTTCAGGAGCCTTTTCTTCTTGAACTACAACATCAGTTGAAGTATTTTCTTCCGTTTTTTCTTCTTGTTGGTTCAAAAGGTCACTAACCATAATCGGTTGAACAGGTTGTGGCGGTTCAGGAGTCTTTTCAACCTTAGCTTCCATTCTACTTAATTTTGTAATAATTTGCTCATCACTATAACCTTGAGCTTTAAGAGAAATTCCTTTTTTAATCTTTTCTAAAGCTAAATCGTCATAGAATTCTAAGCCGTCTTCATCTTCATAGATTGATTCTATTTTCCAATCTTCTAAAAACAAATCAAGCGAATGCTTGTCTATATAATAATTTTCTGTATTCAAACTCTTTAAAATACTTTCTCTGTTAAACATCCGCTATACCCCATCTTTTTTTGGGCACATACCCAAATTTATAAACTATTTTTTCATTAATCTTGCTATATCACGTTCTTGAGTTTTCTTTGTGATTGCTTCGCGTTTATCGTAAAGTTTTTTACCCTTAGCTAAGCCTATTTCAAGTTTAGCAAAACCGTTTGTTAAAAACAATTCTAAAGGCACAATTGTTACACCATCTTTTTTTACTTTATCTTGAATTTTCAAAATTTCGCGCTTGTTAAGTAAAAGTTTTCTCACTCTATCGGGTTTATGATTGTACCTGTTACCTTGTTCATAAGGAGAAATATGCATACCATACAGAAACATTTCATTGTCTTCTATTTTTGCAAATGAGTCTTTCAAATTAAGCATACCTTTGCGGATAGATTTAATTTCCGTCCCCGTTAAAACTATCCCTGCAATAAACTTATCAAAAATTAAAAAATCATGAAAAGCTTTTCTGTTTGTAGATATGACTTTTTTCTCCATAGACCTATTATAATTCAAAGTTGAAGGTTTGAAAAGATTTAATTACAAATATTCGTAAAAAGCGGGCGTATTAAATAACACGCCCGCTTTATTTATTAAATCAAATTCTACTTGCTTTCAACAACAGCTTGAGCTGCAGCTAATTTAGCTTGTGGAATTCTGAATGGTGAGCAAGAAACGTAGTTCAAGCCGATTCTGTGACAGAATTTAACTGAATCAGGATCGCCACCGTGTTCACCACAAACACCGCCAACAAGTTTAGAATTAACCTTATGTCCTAATTTCATAGACATTTCGATTAATTGTCCAACGCCTTTTTGGTCTAATGTTGCAAACGGATTAGCTGGAAGGATTTTTTGATCAACATATCTGTTTAAGAATTTTCCTTCTGCGTCATCTCTTGAGTAGCCGAATGTCATTTGAGTCAAGTCGTTTGTACCGAATGAGAAGAATTCTGCGTATTCAGCAATTTCATCAGCTGTAAGTGCTGCACGAGGAATTTCAATCATTGTACCAAACTTGTATTCAACCTTAATGCCTTTTTCAAGCATAACGATTTCAGCAACTTTTTCCAAGATTTCTTTTGCAACTCTCAATTCGTTAACATGACCGATTAGAGGAATCATAACCCAAGGCTTAACGTCAACACCTTCTTTTTTAACGTCACAAGCAGCTTCAAAGATAGCTCTTACTTGCATTTCGTTAATTTCAGGATAAGTTAAACCAAGTCTGCAACCTCTCAAGCCCATCATAGGGTTTGATTCTGAAAGACCTTCAACAATGTGAAGAAGTTCTTCTTTTTCAGTTGCGTCTTGATTTAAGGCTTTAAGAGTAGCAACTTCTTTAATCAATTCTTCCTTAGAAGGTAAGAATTCGTGAAGAGGTGGGTCAAGAAGTCTTACTGTCATTGGCTTGTCACCGATAGCTTTGAACATAGCATAGAAGTCTGAATATTGCATTGGCAATAATTTGTCTAAAGCTTCACGTCTAGCTTCAGGAGTTCCTGCAATAATCATCTTTTGAACCCAAGGTAGTCTGTCAGGATCCATGAACATGTGTTCTGTTCTGCAAAGACCAACACCTTCTGCACCGAATTTCAAAGCGTTTTCGATATCTTTTGGAGTATCAGCGTTAGCTTCTACGTGGATTTCTCTGATTTCATCAACCCAGTTGAAGAATGTATTCCAGTTGTCATCAATCTTAGCATCAACTAATTTAACAGCACCTGCCATAACAATACCTTTTCCGCCGTCAAGAGAAATTACTTCGTCTTTGTGGTAAACAGTACCATCAGCACCTGTTAAAGTTTCTTTTGCAAGGTCGATTTTCATATCTTCACAACCAGAAACGCAAGGTTTACCCATACCTTTTGCAACTACAGCTGCGTGAGAAGTAGCGCCGCCTCTTAGTGTTAAAACACCTTGAGCAACAGCCATACCGTGGATATCGTCAGGGCAAGTTTCTACACGAACTAAGATAACTTTTTCACCTGCTTCACCTCTTTGAGCAGCTTCTTCCGTATCAAATACGATTTTACCAACAGCTGCACCAGGAGATGCGTTTACACCGTGAGCAATCTTAGTTGCTTCTTCCATAGCTTTAGCATCAAAGCAAGGAAGCAAGATTTGGTTTACTGAATAAGGGTCAACCAATTGAATTGCACGTTCTTTAGAGATAATGCCTTCTTTGCACATATCAACGGCAATTTTTACAGCTGCAGCGGCAGTTCTTTTACCGTTACGAGTTTGAAGGATGTATAATTTACCTTTTTCGATTGTGAATTCCATATCTTGAACATCTTTGTAACCAAGTTCAAGTTTTTTAGCAATATCAACGTATTGTTTGTACAAGTCAGGCATTTCTGTTTCCAATTCGCAAATAGGTTTTGGAGTTCTGATACCTGCTACAACGTCTTCACCTTGAGCGTTTGTCAAGTATTCGCCGTAGAATTTGTTTTCGCCTGTTGCAGGGTTACGAGTAAATGAAACACCTGTTGCGCAATCGTCACCCATGTTACCGAATACCATTGTTTGAACGTTAACAGCAGTACCGAAGTTATGGTCGATTTTGTTCATGTTTCTGTAAGCTACTGCACGAGGAATATTCCAAGAACGGAATACAGCTTCAATTGCTTCTTGAAGTTGTACGTATGGATCTTGAGGGAAATCCTTGCCTGTAACTTCTTTGATAACGTTTTTATAAACAGGAATAAGAGATTTCCAGCCTTCTGCTGAAATTTCTGTATCAGACTTAACGCCTTCTCTTTCCTTAACTTTTTCAACTTCTGATTCAAAATATTTTTGTCTGTCCATTTCCCAAGCTACAGAACCGAACATTGTCAAAAATCTTCTGTATGAATCGTAGCAGAATCTAGGATTGTTAGTTAATTTAATCATAGCTTCTACAGTTTCATCGTTTAAACCTAAGTTCAAAATAGTTTCCATCATACCAGGCATAGAAACTCTTGCACCTGAACGAACTGAAACTAAAAGAGGGTTTTGTGTATCACCAAACTTTTTACCTGTTTGAGTTTCAACGTCTGCCAAAGCCTTTTTAACTTCATCCATAAGACCTTCAGGCATTTTATTACCATTATTAATGTAATCCATACAAGTTTCAGTTGTGATAGTAAGTCCCGGTGGAACTGGTAAACCTAAATTTGTCATTTCAGCAAGGTTAGCACCTTTACCGCCTAATAGGTTGCGCATATCTGCATTACCTTCACGGAACAGCCATACTCTTTTTTGAGTCATTAGTTTCTCCTTTTTTAAATAAGTAATACGCTCTTTTTTTATTTCTTTTTCAGTAATATAAGCGTAACATGAAGAAAGCTTGATGTATATATTAAAATGTTAAGTTTTGTATCGTGTGATGTGATTTTTTAGCAAATTTTTAATTTGGGGTGTTTTAATAGAAATGTAGCGTAATAAAGTACGGAGGTTTTAATATGACATCAATCAACCCTATAGCTGCGTTTAAGGGTATTAAAAATGCTTTAAATAAATTGGGAAAAAACAAAAAAATGACAGCTCAAATGGAACAAATAGCTGGTTTAACTCGTGCAAATCAGGTTAAAGATTCTACTGTATTAAAAGAAATTGTTTTAAAAGAAACTGCATTAGGACACAATGATTTCGTAAAAGGTTTGTTATCAAGCGAAGCCGCTAAGAATCTTTATAAAAAGTAATTGAATTGATTCGGTGGGGAAAGCGTTAGCGTCCCCACCAAATTTTTATATTGTTTTTGATATAAAATATTCCTATGGCACTTATAGAAATCAAAAATATTGTAAAAACATACAAAACAGGCGATGATTGTTTTAATGCCCTAAACGGCGTATCTTTTTCTGTGGAAAAAGGTGAGTTTGTAGCAATTATGGGAACATCCGGTTCAGGTAAATCAACTTGTATGAATACTCTAGGCACGCTAGATAGACCAACAAGCGGAAGCTATTATCTTGATGGAGTTGATGTGTTTTCACTTAATCAGGAAGAGTTATCTGAAATTCGAAACCAAAAAATTGGTTTTGTATTCCAAGGTTTTAATTTGATATCAAGAACTTCTGCAATTGAAAATGTTGAGCTCCCAATGATTTATAAAGGTATTCCTGAAGAAGAGCGTCATAGACGAGCAAAAGAGGCTTTAGAGATTGTTGGTTTGAAAAATCGTGAAACTCATATGCCGAATCAAATGTCAGGTGGTCAACAACAACGTGTTGCGATTGCAAGAGCGTTGGTAAATGATGCGCCTTTGATTTTGGCGGATGAACCGACAGGTAATTTAGATACTAAAACCAGTATTGAGGTTATGGAATTTTTTGTACGCTTAAATCAAGGTTTTGGTGACAAAGAAGGTAAAACAATAGTTTTGGTAACACACGAACCCGATATTGCTGAATATTGTTCAAGAGTAATCCGCTTTAAGGATGGAAATATTGTTTCGGATTTGCCAAAAGACGAATGGATGAAAACGAGAAATAGAGAAACTTAAACCATCTTGTGTTATCATAAGATTATGAAGCGAAACACATATCTTAACGGAAGCGTTAAAAACGGTAATATAATGCGTTGGCCAATAAATAACTTGTTTGTTTATGTTGCGCCGATGAAATTTTACTCAAAACCCGGCGAAGATGCTAAATATCGCAAAATGGTTTTGGACGCGTTTTCGGTGTGGTCTGCTGCGACAGGTGGGAAATTAAAATTCAGAGTCACAAATGTTTTGCTTGAATCTAATATTAATGTTGACTGGAAGCGTGTCGACAGACAAGCTTTAGGACATTGTTATTTTAGTTGGGATGCGCAAGGCAGATTGTACGGCGCAGAAGTTTCAATCGGACTTACAGACGGTAGAATTCATCAACAATATGATAGTGATATAGAAGTTTATCACACGATTTTACACGAAGTCGGTCACGCACTAGGGTTAAATCACAGCCCTTATAAAAGTGATATCATGTATACTCCGCACCAATATGGCGTTTCTGCGCTTTCCGAAAATGATAAGCTTTCTATAAATTGGCTATATCGACTCCAAGCTGGAGCCTCTGTTAAACAAATCGCCTCAAAATATGGTATTTCAACTTCAACTGATATTGATGCTGTCATAAGAAAAATAGAATCAAAAAATGAAAATAAAGATGAACAACCAAGAATACAAATATCAACTAATCGTGATTTATTAACAGAAGCTACTAATATCGGCGATTTGAAGCGTTATAATATGATGTTGCAAAATATTTCTCTTTCTTCAAATGTTAAGAATTATTTAAATAACAATCGCCAAAAATAAAAAATAGGCAATTTTCTTAAAAAAAAATACTTTATTATACTATCCAGTTGTTAAAAACCTAAGGTTATAGTATAATGGAAGTCAATCCTATGAATTTTAAATCTAGTGTATTATACAATCGCAAAGTTGAGCAGGCGAATACAAAAAATCCTGCCAATCCATTGAGGCTGAAAGCTAATTTATCAAGTTTGGCAGCTCTTTCAAGCTACAATCAAGTTACTACGAAGCCGAAATTTGATTATGATTCTATGGAAATTTTAACGAAAGTTGACGCATTATCAAAATTAATCCCTCAAGAATTAAATATTCCCTATAGTTTTAATCCAAATGAAATAAACGGAGAAAGAATAAATTCTAAAGATGGAAAGTTATTATGTATAAGAGAATATGATAACGAAATCGTTAGAGATTATATCCCGGCAAAAAATGGTGAAAAAATTTCTCAAATCATAGAACGCGATAGGCGAAACGGTTCTATAATAAGTAAAATAGAAAAAGTCCAAAAAGAAAACGAAGAGAAAATAAATCTCACCGTGTATGATGAAAAAATCAACGACAAATACATAATGTATCAAATAACCCATGGAAATATCGGAAGTATTACCGAATTTTCTGCAAACGGGAAGAAGTTTCGGACGTTAATAAAAGATGTTTACACAAACAAACCGCAGCGTTATATGGAAGCAAAAGAAGATGAACAAGGCGAATTTGTATTTACGGATGCAAAATTAAGTTCAAATCTGAACATCAGTGAAATAAAAAAAATATCTTCAAACAAAGAAGTTTGCATTAGGTATGAAGGTGTTAATAAAATTGTAGATGTAAAAAATAAATTTATTGAGAATTAAAATTAGATAAATATTTTATTGAGTCTGACTTTAATATGTTATAATTATTCTGCATAATGAAGCAGAGGATTTTATATGAAAAAAGTAACATTAATTAAAGGTGATGGAATTGGACCTGAAATTACGGATTCAGTGATGAAGATTATTAATGCAGCTGGCGTTGCAATTGATTGGGATGTTCAAACTGCCGGAGCAGATTTAATTGAAACAGAAGGAACTCCACTTCCTCAAAGAGTTTTAGACTCTGTCAAACAAAATAAAATTGCTTTAAAATCACCAGTAACAACACCTATCGGCAAAGGTTTCCGCTCTGTCAATGTTCAACTCAGAAAAGAGTTGGATTTATATGCAAACCTAAGACCTTGCTACAATTTACCAAACGTAAAAACTCGTTATGATAAAGTTGATATTGTAGTTGTTAGAGAAAATACCGAAGATTTATACGCTGGAATTGAACGCCAAGTTGATGAGGATACCGCAGAGAGTATCAAAATTATTACAAGAAAAGCATCAGAAAGAATTGCAAAATTTGCGTTTGATTATGCGATAAAAAATAATCGTAAAGAAGTTTGTGTTGTTACAAAAGCCAATATTTGTAAGCTTTCCGATGGATTATTTTTGGAATGTGCAAGAAAAATTGCTCAACAATATCCTCAAATTAAATTTCGCGAGATTCTTGTTGATAACTGTTGCATGCAGCTTGTACAAAATCCAAATCAATTCGATGTATTATTGTTGCCAAATCTTTATGGTGACATTGTTTCAGACCTTTGTGCAGGTTTGATTGGTGGTTTAGGAATTGCTCAAGGTGCTAATATTGGTGAAAATTATGCAGTATTTGAACCGGTTCACGGTTCTGCGCCTGATATTGCAGGGCAAGACAAAGCAAATCCTACTGCCATGCTTATGTCTGCGATTGAAATGTTAAATTATATCGGCGAAAACGAAGCTGGAACAAGAATCCGATTGGCTTTATTTGATACGCTTGATGCGGGAATAAAAACGGTAGACTTGGGCGGCGGTGCAAGTTGCAGTGAATTTACACAAGCTATTGTTGATAGGCTGGTTGTGCTAGAAAAATAGAATTTTGATTTGATATTTAAAAGAAATAAGGCGTGTCAAAATTGACACGCCTTATTCAAACTTATTCTAAAAATCGTTAATTACTTACCGTTAACAACTTCTTTGAATTTTTTACCAGCTGAGAATACAGGAACTGTTTTAGCAGGGATTTTGATTTCCTTACCAGTTTGTGGGTTTCTGCCGTTTCTAGCAGCTCTCTTGCGAGGTTCGAAAGTACCAAAACCAACAAGAGTAACTTTTTTACCTTTAGAAACTGTTTTTTGAACTGTTTCGATTAAAGCTGATAAAACTTCGTTAGCTTCTTTTTGAGTAACTTTAGATTTCTTTGAAATTTCTTGTACTAATTCTTCTTTGTTCATTGTTAAAACTCCTTTCTTCTATTTACAAACTCTATTATACAAACTCCAAACAATAATGCAAGTCTTTTTTTCTTCAAAATACTTTATATATCTAGCTTTTAGACCAACAGCACAAAAAGTACAAAAAATCAACGACTTTTTGAATTAAGTTGGATTGCCTAAATAGGAGCGGTTTTAGGAGATTGTTGGGCTGAAAGCCCAACCTTGCTTACCAACTTGTTATTTTATTCCTGAATATTGATAATGCTTCCTTTGTAATCTTCATCAGTTTCATAAGCGTGTTGAAATTTTTGTGATTGTTGTGATTTTCGAAGTTCAGCCTGAACTTCTTCCATGCCTTTTTCAAGCTTTTTGATGTTTTGCAACTCTAATGTTCTTATTTCATCCAAAATTTCATCAGCTTGTTTTTGTTCTACAGGCGTTAATTCTAAAAACTTACGCATGCATTTACAACTCAAAAACAGCTGTTCTCGGCTCTTAATCATAGTAATTGCGCTATCAAAATCTTCATTGTCAATCATGCGAGAAATATCAAGTGAGCCGTTTTTAAGCTGTTGGTATTGTAGCATTAATTGCTCAAATTGTTGTTCGTCTTGCATAGGCTTCCTTTCTACTGTTGGTGAGAATTATTACTATTTAACAGCTGTTCCTGCATAGCCTGTTCTAAAGTTGTTACACCGCTTTTAATATCAATGGCTTTTTGAAATCCCCAGCGAATATTAGAAACATCTTCAATCACAACATCAATTAAAGCCGCATTTCGCTGAACATTTGCTTTAATAAGGTTCATTGCCATTTTGTTATACAATTTAAATAATTGCTTAGAAACATCATTGCCGTTTTCTAAATCAATCGTACGCATTAGCTCTCGTATAATTTTCCTTGCACCATCAATATTTATAGAACGCTCCTTCAAATTGCCTTCTGCAATCGCTATTTTTGCTTTTTGTAGAAATTGCAATGCACCATCAAACATCATAATCATAAGTTTTTCAGGCGTTGCCGTATTAACGTTACTCGCCTGATATTGTTTTATATATTTGTTATAAGGATTTACTGGTGGCATCTAAACCTTCTTATTTATAAATATTCCTGAAGCCATGTTTAGCCTTTGCACTAACTCTCCAAGTTCATTACCGGAAATTGTTTCGATTAATCGATTGGTAGCACTGTCATATAATTCTATTATATCATCTTTTACATTTAATTTAACATAAAAATCTTTGTTAGGATTTTCAATATCTTCAACATCAACTAAATCATCTGCATTAGTATCATCTTTTGGTTCTACAAAACCATCCTCAAAAGTATCTTGCGGACTGTTCTTACTTTGTTTTTTGCTGTTTTCGTCCCCTTCGTCCTTTGCTCGAACTCGTTGATTTTGACTAAGTCCGTTGACCTGGCGGTTTGAGTTTACCTGCTCAGCTTGCATTGCTTGCTCAGTCTTACTGGCAATTTCTGCGGAGGTGGATTCTTTTACTACACCTGTATTTGCGATAGACAAACCGTCCATGCCCATATATTAAACGTCCTTTACAAATATTAACTTTTATTGTTTGTTTTTATGAATTGCCTTGTCGCCAACTTTTAACGTCATTCCTCGCAATAACACACGCTTACAGATTTTCGGTCTTTGCTTCTCGTGGCAATCCATTTTAATGTACTTATTAACTTTTATTATCTTATGATATAATTTGTTTGTAGTTATCATATAAAAGAAGGATATATTTCATGAGTAAGAGCTTATTTATAGATTTTATGGAAAAAATGCTTGCTTTCCCTCTTTGGATTAAGCAAACAATCTTCTTAAATTTGTCAAACGATTTGACAAATTATTTAAGTAACGAATTCTTGGATTTGCCCGAAGGCGAATTGTTCCATATTTATAAGCCTGCTCTTTCTGATTTGGGTCAAAACGAACTTTTGACAAAAGAATCTAAATTCGATGAAAGTATCTATGCATTTATGAATTGCTGTTCAAAAGGCATGTCGTTGATTGAAATTGCAATTGAAAACAATTTTACAATGGAAGAAGTTGCAAAAGCTTTTACATTCTGCAAAACTTCAGGCTTCTTTTCTAACGAAGTTCCAAATCTTGTTAGCGCGATTGCAGGATTTATTGCGGGAAAATACAGAACAGGTGAATATTTTATCCGCGCAGGTAAAATGACAATTGAACAACTTGATGAAGTTCTTGATAAACAAAAAGAAATGAACGAGTCAGGCAAACACGTATTCATAGCAGAATTGATGGTTCAAATGGGCTTTGTGAGAGAAAAAGACGTAAAGAGTATTATCTTTATGAAAGAAGAATCAGGAAAAAGATTTTCGCTTAATCCTGATGATATTCCTACTCTTGCTTTAGAAAAAGAAAGTTTTGATATCAGAGTTGAAAATACGCGTTTGAAGGAAGAAAACGAAATCCTTAAACAGAAAATGGATGCGCTTCTTACTTTTATTAAAGACCACAAAGAAGAATAATGGGGTTAATGGATGCGTATTGAATATGTTAGGGATGGTTTGGTCGAAGAGCTTCATGAAGGGCTTTTTATGCTCTCAACCGAGCCCTATGACACAATTCCTTACTATTTACGTTCTTGCGCAAAACCTTTACAAGCAACGCTTTTAATTGATTACGGCATAGATTTAACAGAAGAAGAGCTTGCACTATGTTGCGGTTCGCATGCCGGTGAAGAATGTCATATTAGAGTTGCCAAACAAATTTTAGAAAAATTCGAAATTGATGAAAAGTATCTAAAATGCGGAGTACATCTCCCACTTGCTCGAAGCATGCAAGATAAAATGCTTTTGAGAGGTGAAAAGGCTAGAGCAATCCACAATAATTGTTCGGGCAAACACATCGGTTTTTTGGTTATTTGTAAAACTAAGGGATGGGACATGGAAACTTATGATAGACCTGAACATCCTCTGCAAATTGCCATAAAAAATAAAATAAACACTTTAACCTCTCTTCCTTGCCCTACGGGAGAGGGTTCAAAAGAAGGGGCAACACAGCCTTATCCCGTTACAACAGACGGTTGCGGAGTTCCAATACTTAGCATGCCATTAAAAAACATGCTAATTGGCTACAAGAATTTACTTCAATACGAAAAAATCATAAACGCAATTCAAAAATATCCTTACATTTTTGGCGGTGAAAATCGCTTGGATACAGAAATTATTGAAAAAACTCACGGCTTAATTGCAAAAGTCGGAGCCGGTGGACTTTGTATTGTTTTTAACGTAAAAGAACAAATTGGATTTGTCGTAAAAATCAATGACTGCTCAATGGAAGCCAGACGTTTTGCAGTTTTAGAAATGATTAACCGTTTGGGCTGGGGAAATATAGAGTTCGATAAAACTATCAAAACACTGCATGGGCAAGTAGTTGGTGAAATTAAAGTAATACAATAATTGAGTGCTATTTTTATTTATATAAAATCTTATTTATTCTGAGATTTTTTTACATTCATAAAATCACGTCTGCAATTTTGCATATCATTTTCAAAATTTTGATACATTTGTTGGTAAATAGAAAGTTGTTTATCTGTCACATCTGCGCAATTCATAAGTCTTTTAATAAAGCTTTGTGCGGTTCTATTATAGGTCATAGAGTATTCGTATTTATCTTTTGCTGATAAATTATTGTTAACTTTAGCTCGATATTTATTTACAAATTTCTCGTATTCATTCCATACATCATTAACTTTTTCTTCCGAGCCTTTGGCTTCTTCGTTTTTTATACTTTGCATTTCCATTTTGATTACAGATTTTTTGTTTTGCCAATAAATTTTTAAATCTTCAGAAATGTCATCACAAGCAAGCATTCTATCAATATATGAGATTGCTAACTCTTTTTCCGAAATTGTCGATGTACAGTCGGGTACATTTTTGTCAAATTCTGCAAAAACTTCTTCAAATTTTTCAGATTTACTGTTGTTTAAACTAACAGTGTCTAAAGTTGTTTTGGATGTTAATAAAGACTTTTCAGTTTCTTGTTGTTTTACAGCGAACTTTATTCCACCAAAGTTTTTAAATAGATTTGAGATCTGATTTATTTCTGTCATAAAATAATACTCCTTATAGATAAGTTAACGGCAAGTTTTGTAAAAACTTTAGGATATGTTAAGAAATTGTTACATAGCAAATGTTGATAACACCCTCTCCCGCCTTCGGCACCCTCCCCCCAAGGGAGGGAACTAAAGTCGTTCAATTAGCGTAAACTTGATTACGTTCAATTAGCACAAGTTACTCCCTCCCTTGGGGGAGGGTGCCGAAGGCGGGAGAGGGTATTATTAACCTTTACCCCAAATTATTCCTCTTAGGAAAAATACTGCTATTCATAGACGCATTGTGCTGTTCATTTTTTATTTCGGCAATTTCACCTTCAATAATTTCAATTTCTTTTTTTATGCTACTTTTGATTTAGCCGGGCAAACAGGATGCTGCAATATCTTCTTTTTAGCAGCAATTGCTTTTTCTTTCTCTTCAACAGTAGAGGTTTGCTCTGGAATACCTCTATAAGCGTTTTTCACAAATTGGTCAAACTTGTTTATTGAAACTCCAGCCATATAAGCTCCTTTCTTGTTGGGTAAATGTAGTAACAGAATTTATTTTAAGGGTAAATAAAATTCTGCTGAAAATTTTAAGAATTGTAAATATTTTTTTAATTGAGTCAAATATTTTTTTTCACAGGATTTAAAGTCTTTGAAAATGTGTAAGGAAAAATTATGAAAATTTCATCTAATTATCACCAACAATTACCTATATCAGCAACAAACAAGGAAGAAAAAAATCCAACTTTTGAAGCACATAAAATGTTACCAAAGTTTACTAAAAAAGCTAAGTTGGGAGCAGTAACAGCTTTATTTTTATTGCCGACACTTGGAATTATAAACCATTGTAATAATACAAATAATATTGAAGTTGTTGATACGCCTATTGATACAACCGCTTTAAAAAACTATTTGGATAAAACGCCTGCTACAACTCATATTGTCGAAGCAGGTGAAAATCCGGGAAGCATTGCAAAGCAATATAACATTTCTACAATGCGTTTATTAGATGCTAATAACATGAAATCAGGTGATATCATTAATGTTGGTGATACATTAAAAGTGCCTGAATCATATACAGTAAAAAACATTAATAACGAGGCTGATTTGGCTAATTTTACCGGCTTTGACAAAGAGTTTTTAGATGATTTTATCCAAATGGAAGGAAAAAGAACTGAAGTTTATAAAGATATTAATGGAAATAAAACAATAGGGATTGGACATTTTATTACTCCAGAAGAAGGGAATAAATTTGATAATAAAACTTTAAGTGATAAAGAAATTTTCACAATGTTAGGGCAGGATATTATTAATAAAGATTTAAATTTAGAAACAATCATTGATAAAAAAAGTTATAAATCTATGCCATCACATCTTAGAGAATCTGTTATGGACCTAGCTTTTAACAAAGGCGAAGGTGCAATTAGTGATAATAAAAAATTAAGAGATGCTCTCAATAATAAAGATTATGTAACTGCAATTGCAAATTTGAATCAAGATTATTCAATAGTAACAAAAGCAAATGGTGAAAAAGTCAGAAAATATGCGAGTGGATTAAGCAAACGTCGTTTGTTTGATATGTACAATGCTTGCAAAATATTTAAACGCGGAATTCCTGATAAAGTTTTAGCATCTGCAAAACAAGTTTATGCAAACGGTTTGGTGCAAATGGAAAAAGAGGTTAAGGAAGGAAAAATTTCTGCAAATGCTTATGAGAACGTAAAAGCTGAATATAAAGGCCTTGCATACAAATGGTATAACGGAAAAATTGGTAAAAAATCAGAAGGTTTAGATATACAAAAAACAACAAATATAAAACCTGTTGTACCGAACATGGATACATCAAAAAAAGTTTACATAAATGGTGAACCAACAACTTATACAGTAAATTCTTTATATGACGATTGGAAAGCAAATGCAAAAGCTAAACTTAGATATATTGCCAGACCAATGCCTGAAATAGACGCAAACGGAAATATAAAAGCATTGGTAAAAACTCTAAATCCGACCGGCAAAGGAAGATTAAACGGTAAAACAATTATTATCAACCCGGGACATGGTGGGGCTATGAATTACAAAGACAAAAAGACAGGGAAATTAAATACCAATTTTGACCCCGGAACAAGTAATGCTGTAATGGATAAAAAGAATCCAAATAAAGAAACGAATAATTTTATTGCTAATGCAGGAAAATCTTTAGAAGAATGGGTTGTAAACGAACGTATCGCAAATGTTTTAGTTGAAAAAATCAGAAAAGAAGGTGGCAAAGTAGTTTTTGTTCAAGGTTCTGTTTACAGTGCTCAAAAAGCAATAAAAAACATTCAACAAAGCCAAAAAGTTAATATGATAGTTAGTTTACACAGCAATTCTGCCGAAGATTCAAGAGGTATCTTTGTTATTGGGAACAAAAGAGGCGGTGTTATTGATAAAGGCGATTTGCAGTTAGCTGAAAAAATTAAAAATAAAATGAATCAAGACAGTTGGTTTAAAGGAATTACTCACTCAAAATCACAGTCATTAGGTGTATTGTCTTTGGACGGTACTCATACTTCACCTGTTCCCGGAGTTCTGATTGAAACCGGAAACTTGAAGAACGAAAAAGATGTGGCCAACTTGAATTCAAGCGACTTTAAAAATAGAATGGTTGAATCCATTTTTGCAAGTATTAAAGAAACTTTGAAATAAAATCTAACAATTAATTTCTAAGTTCGGATTTTTTCTAAACCAAGTTAATTGACGTTTGGCATAGTTTCTTGAATGTTGCTTCAATTTGTCCAAAGCACTATCCAGCGTTGCTTGACCATCAAGATAGGTCAAAATTTCTTTGTAACCTATTGTGTCAACGATATTGCCAATTCGCCCGTGTTTTGCTATAAGATTTTTTGTTTCGTCAATAATTCCCATCTCAACCATAATATCAACACGCTTATTAATTCTATCATACAACCATTCTCTTGATGGAATTTCGGGCATTATCCACTCAACATTGTATTCAGGTTCTTTTTCAAGTTGGATTTCAGAAAGCGGTTTTTTAAGAGTTTTAATAAGCTCTAATGCTCTTATAATTCGCCTTAAGTTAGCGTCCTTTATTCTTTCATAAGTTATTTTGTCAACTTTTTCCAATTCTTCCAGCAAATCTTCTTTTGAGCGTTTTTCTAAATTTGCTCTTAATTCAAAATCCGTTTCAACTTTTGGCAGGTCATAATGTTCTAAAAGCACTCTAAAATATAAGCCAGTTCCACCCGCTACGATTGGAGTTTTATTGCGCGATAAAATATCTTCAATTGCGCGTTTTGCGTCTTCTACATAATTACCGGCAGAATAATTAAATTCAGGCTCAACAATATCTATCAGGTGATGTGGAATTCCTTCGCGTTCTTCCATTGTGGGTTTAGCAGAAGCAATATCAAAACCTTTGTAAACAAGCCTTGAATCAGCAGAAACAACTTCGCCATTGAGTTTATGGGCAAGTTCTATTGCTAATTTGGTTTTTCCGCTTGCTGTCGGGCCTACTACTGCTATTACTTTTGGTTTCATAATTATATTCTACCGTAAAATCTAAAACTATGTTATAATGTGGGCATGTTAAAACGAATTATTGCAACAATTTTATTATCAATGTCAATTTCTGTTTACGCAGCAGAAATTCCGATTGACGCAAAACTTGATTACAATCAAGGTATAGATTTTTATAAATTAGGAATGTATGAAAGAGCTATAGAATCTTTCCGCTCTGCTATCAGAACATATCCTGATTACATTGATGCGTATTATAATTTGGCTACAATTTTGGAATATTTAAAACAATATGCTGAAGCTTTAAATATTTATAAACAAGTATATTTAAGAAATCCGAACGATTACGAAGTTATTTATAAATTAGCTTTGATGAGTTCTAAAATAGAAGATTATACAAAAACCGCAGATTATTTGCGTTTGATACCGCAGTCAAGCAGTTATTATGCAAGAGGTCAAGAGTTAGCAGAATCTATTAAGATTTCAACAACACTACCGAAACCACAATCAAACACACCTTCAAAAATTGCAACTCAATCAGGAATTTATGAAAACATTTTGAGTCCAACTGGAGTTACAACTGATAATCAGGGCAATATTTATGTTGCAACTTTCTCTGATAATTCAATCATAAAAATTACGCCTGACGGCAAAAGACAGGTATTCCTGAAAAGTGCACTAATCAGCGGTCCAATCAGCTTGGCGAGCGACAGCGTCGGAAATATTTATGTTTCCAACTACAATACAAATAACGTTATAAAAATTACTCCTCAAGGTGTAGCGTCTGTGCTTGTTTCAAAAATTGATAAGCCTTACGGATTACATGTCGAAGGAAATATGTTGTTTATAACTTGCCAAGGTTCAAATTCAATTTTAAGACAGAAGTTGTAAAACTAATCTAACAAAGAGTTAAATTCTTTAGAAAAATCTGTCTGTTTAAGCTCAATTAACGGCAAATTGTATTCATCAGCAAGTTTTTTAACTTTGATGTCATAGTTTATCGCAAGTGCTTTTACGCCGGATTTAATTGCAACAACGTTAGCATGAAATCTCATGCCTATAAGAAATTCTAAGTCTGAAATTTTTTTAAAAACTTCGTTTACGGAAAGCCCTTTTATAACTTCAACATTTTCTAAACCTTTTTTATACAAAATTCTTGCGAATTTTTCACATACAGCTAAATCAATGCTATCTTGAAAAGATAAAACTTCTATTTTTTTGTCAGAAAATTTTTTTACTATTTCATCTGCCAAAGCATTTAAAAATTTTTCGTTTAAAGTCGGATAACTTCTTAATTGTACGCCAACAATTCCTTTGTTATTTTTCTTAGGCAAATCCAAATCAAAAATAGGGTCAGGTTTTAATTCCGCATCAATTTTCCAACTTTTTAAAAGCTCTTGTGATTTTTTATCACGCACTGATATTTTTGATGCACGCTTTAATGCAATTTTTGTCAAAAATTGTCCGAACTTAGAATGAATCGGACCGATTCCTTGTCTAAAAATTTCAACTTTTTTGCCAAAGAATAAAGCGCAATAAATTACGCCGAGATAATATAAAAGGCTTTTAAAGCTTGTTACGTCCTGCAAAAGGCTCCCGCCTCCTGACACTAAAACATCTGCGTCTTTTATTGCATTAACAAATTTTAACATCGGTACAGAATTTACATTGTATAATTGAGCGGTTTTTTCAGGGTTAGAAGAAATCAAAGTGATTTTTTCAGCACCTTTTGATTTTAATTTATCAACTAAAACATGTGCTATTGCTTCATCTCCGAAATTATCGAAGCCGATATAGCCTGAAACAACGTATTTTGTCATTAAACATTCTCCAAAACATTTTTTAAGTAAGGAATTGATTGTATTGCGCCGAAATTTTGTGTCTGCAAACCTGAAACAACCGCAGCAAATTTTGTGGCTTCCGCAGGCGCGTAGCCGTTTGTAATTGCGTATAAAAATCCGCCATTAAATACATCGCCTGATGCCGTTGTATCAATAGCTTTAGATGTGTTATAAAATTCCGTAAAGCTAATATCGCCTTTATATCCTGTATAATAACCGTTATCGATATGAGATTTTACAACAACGATTTTAACTCCTTTATCCCAGAAATAATTCATAACCTTATCAATTGATTCGACGTCATAAAGTCTTTCTGCATCATTTTTAAGGCTCAAAAATATGATATCAGTATAATCTACTATTTCTTCAAAATATTCTTTTGTGTCGGTAGAATTCATAAAACAAGATGTGTAATTCGGATCATAAGCCGTCATTACATCATTTTCTTTTGCAAGTTTAAATGCGCTGTGTACAAGTTCTCTTGAACTTGCAGAAAGCGATTGAACAACGCCTGTTGAATACACGAGTTTTAATTTTTTTATGCAGTCTTCATTTAAATCATCAATAGATAATTTAGTTGCGGCGGTTTTTCTCTTGTAATATAAAAGTTCTTTTTTTTCTGGTGTACGAGAAACAATGTACATGCCGTTTTGCTCTTCGTTTGCCTTGATTAAAGAAGTGTCAATATTTTCTTTATTTAAGCTTGAAAGTATAAATTCGCTAAATCCGTCGTTGCCGACTTTGGTTACATAAGTGACTTTACCGCCCAATCTTGCGATTGCAACCGCAGTCGTTACAGTATCTCCGCCAAAATACTTGTTAAGCGTTGAAGTGTCAGCAAGCGTTCCGTTTGAGGAAAGCTCAATTAAACATTCGCCGATTATTGCGATATCTACTTTTGGCTCCATTTAGTATAATCCTTTATTTCAAGTAAAATTTCTTCTGTGCGGTTTGTGATTTCTTTTGGAGTGAATCCGTTGTAGAAGTCACGACCGATGCCAACAGCTGTCGCGCCTGCTTTAATATAAGTTACCGCGTCGCCCAATTTAATATTTCCCATTGGCATTAAGTTCAGAAATGGCATTTGTCTTAAAATATCTTCTATGTATTGAACACCACCCATTGCGTCTGTTGGAAATAATTTAATTAAAGGAATTCTTGATTTCCATGCGTTGTATGCTTCATTAGCAGTTGAAGCTCCTGCAATAAATGGCACTTGTTTGTTTTTAGAAATTTTCACCATGTTCATTTGAAAAATTGGTGAAGAAAACAATTTCGCACCACATTCAAGTGCAGCGTCTGCTTGCATAGAGGTAATAATTCCACCTGCGCAAACATTTGCGAATTTTGAAACTTCTTGAATTGCTTCATAGATTGAAGGGTTCTCAACATTGATTTCTAAAACTCTTATTCCACCATCTACTAAGGCTTTTGCTATTTCTATTGTTTGACTTGCTTCTTTGCATCTGATAATCGGATAAATCTTATCCTGACCAATCATTTGTATGTAATTTTCACTCATTTATATATCCTCTTTGGCTATATTATAACATAACAATTAAAATGGAGTCTTCTTTAAAAAAAAGGAATCGTTAATGAGGCTTTGTGATAAAAACTTACTGGTGCAAAGAATTGCACCCCACCTTTCTAAATTAAAAATGGATAATGGACAATTGAAAATTATTTAAAACGATTTTCCATTTTCTACTTTCAAATTTCCATTGAAAAAAACAGGGTGCAATTTTTTGCGCTATTAACTGTTATCCTGTTTTTAACCTTGCTCAATCCAACTTCTGATTTTTTCGCCGGCTTCGCCTTCGTCTACGCCGTCAAATTCACGTTTAAGTTCTCTTAACGCATCGCGAATTTCGGCTCCTGAAGTTGGAATTGCAACAGGTTTGTTTTGCTGTTCCAACAAACCTTGTTGAAGTTGTGATTGTTTTTCTATCATATCAGCAGCGTTGACGCTCAAATCTTTGATTTGTTTTTCCTGTGCTTCGTTCATTTCTCTTAATCGCATCAACTCTTCTTCTTGAGCAGCTTTAGCTGCATTGATTTTTTGAGTTAAAGCCTTGTGTCCAAAGAATAGACCGAATGCAAGTAATGCAATTGCTAACCACCAAGGATTTCCGTGCTCAGCCTTAATTGGTGCTTTAACGTTCTTATCACCCGCCATGAATGGATCTAAAGAATCAGCAAAAGCGATTGTTACATTTTCAGGATCTGCTTTAGGGCTTGCAGCGTGTGCAACTAACTCTTTCAATTCTTCCAAAGTCAATTCAACAGGCAATGCATCTTTTTCTAAAGTTACAGCAATTGAAATTTCTTCTAAAGTTCCCGGTGACATATATTCATTTGTTTGAACTTTTGTTACACCATACTGGGTTTCACGCGCTGTTCTTGAATAGCTTCTGTTTTGTGTAGAATCTGAACTTCCTGCAGGCAAACCATTTGGAAGATAAACGCTTACAGCATTTGTATTCTTATTAACGTCCTGTGTTTGATCACCTAATCCTTCAGAGAAAGTTTGTTCATTAACAGCGGCTTTCTTTTCAGGGTCGTAAGCAATTGTAAATTTTTCAACAGGTGCTTGTTTAAGGAATGTGCTAACCGTTGCAACATATTTACCCTGACCGATTAATCTGTTCAATTGAGTTTGAACTTTTTCTTGCATATATTTATCGTTTTCTTGAAGTTTTGCAAGCATTTCGGATTGAGCATCAATCATACTGTTATAAACGTGTCCATTTGTATCTGTAATTGAGATGTTTTCTGCTTTCAAGCCTGAAACACTACCTAATAACAAGTTAGAAACAGCTTTTATCGTTCCCATGTTAAGAGTTTGACCAACATCAACTTGAAGTTGAACAGTAGCGGTTATCGGTTTTTGCATAGAAGAAAACATTGTTTGTTCCGGAATAGAAATAAATACAGACGCGTTTTCAATTCCGTCAATTCTTCTTATTAATCGCGCAAGTTCGCCATCCATTGCACGAACTAATCTAATTCTTTTATCTTCCTTTGTGGAGGTAAAATCACCTTTATCAAAAATTTCTAATCCAACGTTTTGGTCATACAAACCACTTTCAACGATTACCATAATAGCTCTATCACGTTGTTCGGTTGTACATTTTTTCATCCCCGGGGTACAGTCGCCTTTTTTAAGTTTTAAAACAGATTTTGTACCATCAACCGCACGAGCCGCAACAATATTGTTTCTTGCTAATAGGGCTTGAATTTCTAAAGCTTTTCCTAAATTGTCGGTTGTAAGTAAATCAACGTCTTCTTTCAAAGGTTCTTTACTTACATCAATTTGTTCATCTTTGGATTTATTAGACATTGCTAAAGACCCGCAAATGATAAAAACTACCAATACGAGTACAATACCACCGGCTACGGAGGCTAAAAGCACTTTATTTTCTAATAATTTTTTGAAATCCATATTCCTACCCTATATTATTATACACATACATATCAAATATGAGAAGTCTAAATTTGAATTTGCATTATTTTATCATACGCTTGGATGATTTTTCCTGTCGCAGTTGTTGCAACATTTACGGCAATTTCTGCTTTTGACATAGCAACCATAACATCATGAATATCGACGTTTTCAGAGCCCATCATAGCGTCTTTCAATAAGTTATCAGGAGCATTCATAGATGTATTGAGGTTTTCAACAAGTCCTGACATTACGCTTTGGAAGTCTGCACCAGCCGGTTCTTCGACACGACTCATTCTTGCAGATGGCATATCGCCCCAGCTATCAAGTTTTGTGTGCTGAATTCTTGCTTCTAAATCGTATCTTGGATAAAAACCGTTAAACATATAATTCACCTCTTTTTTATTGTTATCGGTTGGATTTTAGTTTTTTTGAGTAGGATTTGAGAAAATCATCTGATTGGAGGAGTTATTAAGTCGTTAGGTCGTTAAGTTCATTTTAGTTTATAGCCAATATTAAACTTTGCTTTACATTGAAAATATTTGATACGAACTTAACGACTTAATGACTTAACGACGACTTTCAATTCATCCGTTTGTACTATTTTTTTAATAATCCTTCAAGAAAAGTCAATATTGGTCGTTTTAAAAATTATGAATTTACATGAAGAATGCTTACTAAAATACTTATTAAACCCTTTGGATTTGCTAAAATCAACAGAGGTTTTGAAACTCAACAACACGCTGATTGAGAGAACAATTCGCGTTGATAAGCTTATTGCAAAGAACACAAAGATTAACTATACCGGAGCTTAAGTATTTTAGCTGAGCCAAGGAGAGGTAATCTTGAAAAATTTGGTAAAAACGAAGTGGTTTATTTTCGGAACTTATTTGTTGCTGGTTTTGGCGGCACTTTTAATAGGTTTCGTTTTGTTGCAGAATAACAGTACTTTAAGGCACGGGCTTGTGTCATTTTTTGATGTAGCTGAAAACAGAAGCTTTGATTATAGACAAGTGCTTCATATAAAAAGACATCCAAATCCAAATTCAGATATTGTGGTTTTGGCGGTTGATGATGCGAGCCTTGAATATTTATGGGACAAATATGGCGAATGGCCTATTCCGAGAAATGTTTACGGCAATATGATTAATTACTTGGAGGCTCAAAAACCTCAAGCAATAATTTTTGACTTGTTGTTTATCAAATCAATGCGAGCGTCTAAAGATTCTGATAATGCTCTAATTTCTGCAATGAATAAATATTCTAATATTTATACAGGTATGAATTTTGATACTCAAACATCAGATGTTAGAAAACCGATTGATTTGCCTGAGAGATTAGAAGTAAAACTTGAAAACAATTCTCATGTAAAAATCCCTCAAGAATATACAAATTGCAGACCAATTTTATCAGAGCTTCTTAATGGCAAAGTTAATGTAGGGATGACAAATGTTACAAGAAATAATGATGGGATAATAAGAACAGTATCTCCTTTTATTCCATACAAAGGGAAATACTATCCGTTCATCTCATTTAAAGCAGGTGCTGATTACTTAAATGAAAGCCATAATAACGAATTTACGATTGATAAATTTTCTAATTTATTAGTAAGTGATACAAAAATCCCTCTAACAAAAAATGGAGAAGCAATTCTTAATTGGTACGGTCCAAGTGAAACACATACAATGATTCCAATGTATAAATTGGTAAACGAAATGCAAGGTGGACAAAAGAGCGGTTATGATTTCAAAGATAAAATTATTATTGTAGGAACGACTGCAATGGCTTTGCAAGATAATAAAAGTGTTCCTGTGCAAAATAATGTTTACCCGGGAGTAGAAGTTCACGCAACATTCTTTAATAATATGTTAGACGATAATTTTATTCATAAAACTTCAACAATAACAAATGTGTTGATTATTGCAGGTGTTATAGCTTTGGTTGGTGCTATTGTAATGCTTTCAACTTCTACATTGTTTGCGTTTTTATCAACTTCATTATTTGCAATAGCATATTTATTTATTTCTTTTTATGCGATGGAATTATATAACTTGTGGATTCCTGTTGTATTACCGACATTGGCAATAATGGCAGCTTTTGCATTATCATTCCTAGCTAAATATTTAATGAAAGCCAGAGATTTTGAATATCAATACAAATTAGCTACAATAGATGGTTTAACAGAACTTTATAATCACAGATATTTTCAAGATACTTTAAGAAAGCAAATGGATATCGCAAGAAGATACAATCAATCTTTTTCATTGATTATCGCGGATATTGATTTCTTTAAGAAGTTTAATGACACATACGGTCACCAAGCAGGCGATGCGGTTTTAAGACAAGTTGCACAAATTCTTAAAAAGAACTCAAGAACAACTGATTATGTTTGCAGATATGGTGGTGAAGAAATGAGTATTATACTTCCTAACACTTCTGCAGAAGAAGCAATGAATCACGCAAACAGAATTTGTAAAGCAATTGCAGAAAAACCGTTTCATTTGACACCTGTAGATACAGCACCTGTAACAATAAGCCTTGGTGTTGCAACTTTCCCTGAAAATGCCCAAACTCCACAAGATTTAATTGAATGGGCGGATAAAGGTTTGTATTACGCGAAAGAACACGGTAGAAATCAGGTTGGAAGATATTGATTAAATGGATAATTGAAAATGGAAAGTGGAAAATTGTTTTAAAACATTATATTTAAAAGGGTGCGCTCGTGAGCGCACCCTTTTTCTTTCTGATAGGCAGTAGGGTGGGAAAAGCGTGAGCGGTTCCCACCTGTTTTTGGTGCAAAAATTTACACACTACGATTCTAAGAACTCCTAAGGGCAGATCTCTCACCCGAAAAACTAAGCTTTGTAAGAGTTCTACTTAATTTTCCATCCCCTCCTCCGGATAGTGCAGTTACCATTTATGCTTCACTTATTGGTTTCTTCCCTGTATAATAATTTTGTTCGGAGTGCAACAAATAAGGATTTATATGCAAGAAGTTAAAATAATTGGTGCCGGATTAGCGGGCTCGGAAGCTGCACTACAGCTTTCTAAAAAAGGAATTAAAGTAAAATTATATGAAATGCGTCCAAATAAAACTACCGGTGCGCATGTAACCGAAGATTGTGCAGAATTCGTATGCTCTAACAGTCTTGGTTCTGCCGATATTTCTAACGCTAGCGGACTTTTGAAAAAAGAAATGGAATTTTTAGGTTCAGAGCTTTTGAAAATTGCTTATGAAAATGCTGTTCCGGCAGGAAATGCTTTAGCAATTGCAAGAGAAGATTTTGCAAAAGCCGTAACTGAAAAAATCAAAAATGACCCAAATATAGAATTAATTAGAGAAGAAATTACAGAAATTCCTGAAGGAAATGTAATTATTGCATCAGGCCCTCTTACAAGTGACAAATTTGCTGATGCAATTCAAAATTTTACTAAGAGTGAACATTTACATTTTTTTGATGCAATTGCACCAATTGTTGAAGTTGAATCAATTAACTTTGACAAAGCTTTTTGGGCTTCAAGATATGATAAAGGAGAAGCCTCTTATATAAATTGCCCGATGAATAAAGAAGAGTATGAAAACTTCTATAATATACTTGTGAATGCTCCTCGAATTGAACAACATCAAGTTGATAAGAATTCAAAGTATTTTGAGTCTTGCCTTCCTGTTGAAGTATTAGCTTCTCGCGGAGTTGATACGCTCAGATTTGGTCCAATGAAACCAGTCGGACTTGTAGATAAAAGAACAGGTATAGAAAACTATGCAGTTGTACAATTAAGACAAGATAATTCTGCAAAAACTTTATTTAATCTTGTTGGTTTTCAGACAAACTTGAAATGGGGAGCACAAAAAGAACTTGTACATTCTATTCCGGGGTTAGAAAACGCGAATATTGTGCGTTACGGCGTTATGCACAGGAATACTTTTATCAATAGTTCACAAGTGCTTAATCCTACGTTAGAAACAAAAGCGCGCGAAGGGTTGTATTTTGCGGGACAAATAACAGGAACGGAAGGATATACAGAATCTATTGCAACAGGTATGCTTGCCGGGATTAATATGGCAAAAAAACTTTTAGGAGAAGCACAGCTTGTATTGCCGCGTGAAACGATGCTTGGAGCAATAACATTTTATATTACGGACAAAGCGCATTTAGAGCATATATCTTCAAGGGATAATTCGTTAAGATATCTTCCACCACAGCCGATTAATTCAAATTGGGGTATTTTGCCAACGATTGAACTTCCGAAAGGAGAAAGAAAAAATAAGAAGCTTAAAAATGAATTATTGGCGAAACGCGCGATTGATACATTGGAAAGTGTGATAAAAAGATAAAATGTTACAAAAGTTAAAAATTGCCTAAAAATCATGTTTTTTTAGGCAATTTTTTTTTAGAGAATGACTTTATATAAATAGTAAGGTTTATAAAGGTTTATTATTGTGACACAGATTAATCCAAATGTTAATCAATATAATAATATGCAATACAGGCAACAACAAGCTAATCAGCAACAACAGCCTGTAAAAATTCCGAGTTACTATTATGTGCCGGAAAATAGCCTGATGCACAAAAGTTTTAAGGAAACAGTTAAAGACGCGGATGCGATGGGAATGATGACTCCGTATATCGAACATCCTATTTTAACTTTAGCTACTTGGCTTGGTATTGGCGTTGGAATTGACGCGTATGCAAAAGCTTGTGGCGGAAAATATGAAGACAGCTTAGTTAAAAAGGCTGCAAATCTTGGTGACAGCATAGAAAATTCTAAACTTATTCAAAATAAACCTGTTCAAACCGTTTTAGGCGGCATTTCTTCACTTAAGAAAAAAGGTGGAAAAGTTGTTCAAAATAGTGCAATCTTAAGAGCAATGCGTGATACACCTTCTATGCCTGAATGGAGTATGGTTAAATCTCAAATGTTTAATCAAAAACAAGAGGTTGTTCAAGATTTTATTAAAATTGCTGATACATTGATGTTAGGACAAGATAAAAAAGAGCCGGGTTTTATGTCATTTTTTAAATCTTCAAATTCAAAACTTGGCGAATTAGGTTGTCCACAATTAAAAGATATTGGTTTGACTTCCGCAGAAAAGAAAATGCTTAAGTCTGCTTTTAACGTTGCAAAAGTTTCAGAAATTCCAGAAGAAAAAGCAGTAGTACAAGTACTTTTAAATCGTTTAGGACGTTCGCCTGAAGAAATTAAAAAAATTCAAACATTAGGTGATGGAGCTGTTGCTGCAACAAAAAAAGAAATCCTAAAAGAAATGGGATTAAACGTAAAACAGCTTAATGAAATAAAAGATGATATGTTTGGCAAGCATATTAAAACAGTTGAAGACGCTGCTAAAAGAGTTAGTGGAAAAGTTAAAATCGGCGCCGGAAATTATTCAAAATGGATGGGACCTTTAACAAAACCTTTTGAAAGAACAGTTGGTTGTGATGAAGTTTATAACAAGTTGCACAGTTTATCAAAAGAAGGTACTAAAACAGCAACAGGTCGTTTTATGTCTAAAGCAATGCAAATGTTTCACAGAGGCATAACATTCGGTGGTGGTAAACTTGGAGCTTTGTTATTTATTGCTCCTGCTCTTGTAGAAGTAGGATGTAATGTTAAAAAGGCTGATAATGACCAAAAAATCGGTACAGCTGTTGGTGGTGTAATAGAATCAACATCTTGGGTATTAACATTCCCACTTGCATTAAAGATGATGCATTCATTATGTGGTGCGCAATATGCTGGCATGACAAAGAAACAGGTAGAAGAATTCAGAAATGCTTTAAAAGATTTCAATGAAAAAGCAAGCGCTGGTGGATTTGCGAATAAAGAAAAATATAATATTGCAAAACAAGAAGTAAAAAATAAATTAAAAGTTCCAAACCAAAATATTTTCACAAAAGGAATAAGAAAACTTGCTCAATTTGTTACAATGGATTTGGAAACATTTAAAGGATACAAAGGTAGCAATGTTGTTGCCAATATAGGTCGTAGTTTAAAAGGCTTCTTCAGAAATGTAGGCGGAGTTCCAATGCGTTTAGTTATTTGGGGTCTGATTTCAATGGGCGTTTTGGATGCAGGTATCAAAAAAGCTTCAACAACAATTTTCGGTAAATCTTATGATTCAATGAAACATGAAGAAGATGAAACAGCTAAAAAAGAACAAAAACAATTTTTGGCAGAAGATTTAAACAGAAGATTATATGAAACTCAAAGAATCAAACAATATGGTAAACAACCGCAAGTTCAACAAATTAACCCTCAAGGTCAAATGATGGCAACAAGAGGAAGAGAAGCAAACAGCAATGCGATTCCTCAAGTTTATTCTGAAGATGAAAAAGTTGATAATTATACATACATTCCTTCTTCAAAAAATGTAATTCCTCATAAAACAAAGAAAAATGGCGTAGATAATTATACTTATATTCCATCTTCTGAATGTAAAATCCCTAGTGATAAAACAAATGAAAACCAAAGAAGATATATTCCGTCTCAGGCAGCAGCAAATATTCAAAAAACATTTGATAATTCAGGTTTGCAATCAGCATTAGATAGAGCTCAAAAAGCAGAAGACAAAGCTCTAAGAGTTCTTGCAGGAAATTTTGATAACATGTAGGGGTTTATTTGCGTTTTGCAGTAATTACTGTCCAAGCTCCGAGTTTATCAACCTTAAAATCCGTAAAATCATTATTCAGTTCTGCAACCAGTGAATTTTTGATATGTGAGAAAGTTAAAAACATTTCAGGAATTTTGGAATTATTTTTTTGCTTGTTTACGAAATCTTCATCAAAAAAACTTACGCTATCCAAAAAAACAACAGAAACTGTTTCACCAGCTTTAACATTTTCTAAAATTCTTTCAGGTTGTTCTTGATATTCAAATCTGTTAATTTTACTTATGTAATAAATATTTTTTTCTTTTAAATCTACATATCTTGAAAACCTATTTGGTTCATAATACGTAAAAATAATATTTTTAGGATTTCTTGCTTTGATTATTTCAGCAGGAATCCTATTGCCTTCTGTACGTTTGATTTTTATAACATAATTAGGCGTGAAAAATGCGCTCAAATGGATTAAGACAAAGAGTGCCAAAAGAATGTTGCCAACTTTTTTTAAGTTTTCCAAACCTAAAGCTAAAACAAAAATAAGTATTGGCAATATTTCGATTGAATATTTTGTGATAAAAACAATTTTGCCACTTAATGCTAAAGCAGACATTGTAAGCACTGTTAAAACTGCAACAAGACTCAATCCTTTTGCTTTTTTAATACCAATACAAATCGGATAAAAAGCAACGACTAATGGTAAAACCATCCAAAAAGCCAAAGATTTATTATAAAAGAAAACCGTTGGTGCGTTTATATTATTTGTAAGAATAGGTGATAAGTAATCACTAAACAAAAACAAAATGTTTGTGTAAGAAAAATGTCCCCACCATTGAGAAGACGGAAGCATTTTTAAAATATTTAATCCGAACGGAAGTAGGAAAACCGCACAACTTAATACATATAATAATATTTTTTTAGAAAAACATTTCTTTTTATAAACCACATAAAGAGTATTAAATAAAACAAAAATCCCGCCCAAAACATGCGTTAAAAGAATTAATATCATTGAAATACAATAAAATATAACGTTTTTCTTGCTTGTATTTTTGATTAATTTTATGGTTGCAAGCAGAGCCAATGCCGAAAACAAGAAAAGAAGCGAATAGAATCTGACTTCTTGTGCGTAATAAATTAAAAATGAAAGAACGGATGTAATTGTTGCACAAATTAAACCGAGTTTTTTAGAGTATTCTTTTCCTAAAAGGTACATAACAACAATTGCCAAAAGACTTGGAACAACTGATGTTAAACGTAAAACTATATCAGAAAAATGTGTAAATGGTTTTAGGTACAAATAATATAAAGGCATGTGACATTGTTTTAAAACTTCTTGCCAAAAACCTTCTCGGAATGGAGTATTAGCGACATACCAACTTACGTATTCATCGTTCCATAAGCCTTCTGGCTTATTTATGAAACTCAGCCTTAAAATACATCCTACAAGTAGTACAAAAAACAACAAATCTTGCCACTCCCTCTTTCTTTATATATAATATTTTACATGACAAAGCTTATTATTCAAATACCTTGTTTTAACGAAGAAAAAACGCTTTTGACCACACTGGAAGCATTACCCAAAACGGTTGAAGGAATTAGTGAGATTCAAGTCCTTGTAATTAATGACGGTTCTACTGATAATTCAGCAGAAATTGCTGAAAAATGGGGCGCAAAAGTTTTTAATATCAAACCGAACAAAGGACTTGCTAACGCGTTTAGAAGCGGTTTGCAAGAAGCTTTGAATTTAGGTGCGGATATTATAGTTAATACAGACGCTGATAATCAGTATTGTGCAGACGATATTACTAAACTGGTTAAACCGATTTTGGAGAAAAAAGCTGATATCGTAATCGGCGCAAGAGATATTTTTTCAATAAGAGAATTCTCACCGACAAAAAAGATTTTTCAAAAATTAGGTTCGTTTGTTCTAAGGCTTCTGTCTTCTACTCAAGTAGAAGATGCGCCGAGCGGGTTTCGAGCATTTTCTAAAGACGCTGCTATTAAGATTAACGTATTTGATAATTATACTTATACAATGGAAACTTTGTTACAAGCTAATGCCAAAGGTTTAAAAGTTGTTTCTGTTCAAATTAGGGTAAACGAACAGCTTCGAGAGTCTAAATTAGTTAAAAATATATTTGATTATATTTTTAAATCAATGAAAACAACAATAAGAATGTTTATTGTTTATCGCCCATTCAGATTTTTTATAACAATAGCAGGCATGTTGGCCTTTTTAGGCGTTATTATCGCACTCAGATTTTTATACTTTTTTATTTTTGGAAACGGAAACGGTCATATCCAATCTTTAATATTAGTTGCTATTCTTTTAATATCTGCAGTTCAAATGACGATTATTGCAATAATCGGAGATTTGCTTTCTATTAATCGTAAGATTATGGAAGATGTACAAACTAGATTAAAGAATTTTGAATTAAGCAATAACTGCCATAAAGATTAACATCACTAGAGAAACAATTGATGCAACACCTACAAAAATCCAAAACGGGGTTATACTACCTTGTTTTTTCGGTTTTGAAGGTTTCATTGTATAAGACTGTTTCGGTGCACTTTTTGTCGTTGATTTTGTAGAATTTGATTTTTTCGTCTTTTGTTTTTGAGCTTCGTATTTTTCATTTAAACCCGGTTTACCCGTAACTAAAAGTTCTACATCATATTGCTTTTTTAGAATTGTTTTATTGCCTTTTTTATAAAAAACTGCATAATTTAAACTTGCTTCAAACGCTCTTTGTAAACATTCTAACGCTGTTATTCCATCACGTTTTACTGTTGATGAGTGAACGGAAATATTGCCTTGTTTTTTTAAGAAATACAAATCGTCGATAAATTCTTTTTCAGGAATCGAAGTTGCTTGGTCTTTTAAGGTTGCAAGCATTTCATCAAAACTGCCGTCATATTGACGCTTGTCTGCTAAAATAGCTTTACACATTTGTTCCCCAAATCTTCGAGTTTGCCCCATGCATTGTTCAAAAAACTCCGACGCATAAAGCTTTTCGGCTTCCATAATTATTTCATATAAATTAGAATCTATCTTCTTTAAAAAATCAAAATTTGCCATTGTTTAATTTTACAACAAGAATAAGAAGTTTTAAAATATATTACGACTAATAATTTAAAATATATTATAATGGTCTTAATTGCACACCTAGACAAGTGTATGTTTTGATTTACTCTTAATTTAAAATATGTTATAATTTTGATACGCATTACACGATAAGAAGAAGTGTTTTGATTTACTCTTAATTTAAAATATGTTATAATGCAGAGGTTGTTTTACAAGGTGGCGACCTTGTTTTGATTTACTCTTAATTTAAAATATGTTATAATACAATATGGGAAGATACGCCAGCAGTACAGTTTTGATTTACTCTTAATTTAAAATATGTTATAATTATTTTAGCAATAATAATCAGCATTCGCGTTTTGATTTACTCTTAATTTAAAATATGTTATAATATATGAGTGTAAGAGCTTTGTAATTCCCCGTTTTGATTTACTCTTAATTTAAAATATGTTATAATCAAACGCTTACAAGCAATAGCAGTTGTTCCGTTTTGATTTACTCTTAATTTAAAATATGTTATAATGCCAAAAAGAACAACATTGTCGCAATCCCGTTTTGATTTACTCTTAATTTAAAATATGTTATAATTTGAAATTGATTACGTGTTTGTTCATTCGTTTTGATTTACTCTTAATTTAAAATATGTTATAATAGGATATACAACCTTAAATAATCATGATATAATAAAATTGTAAAATATTTTAAGTTAAGAGTCCAGTCAGAATTGACCAGGGAATAGACGTTTCCTCTACGACAGTACGAAAAAGATCTCATTCTCTAAATCCTTTAAAAATAGAATATCTATAATAACATTCTAACAAAAAATTACCAGAATGTCATTTGTTTTGCACCATCTTCACCTATCTTCTTTTTGTATTTTGATATTTTATAATCAACTTTTTCAATACAAACCGACAGGCTCCATTGTCTATCAGTAAGATAAAACACATTTACACTTCCTGTTGTTGGTGCAATTAGTTTTACATTTTTGATATGCTGTTCTGTTTTGTCGTAAGTAACACAAGAGCGGACATAAATTGAATTTTGGAGCATAAAATATCCCATTTTTAGCAATGATTTTCTAAATGCATTTGCTTGTCGCATTTCCTCTTTTTCACCTACAGGCAGATCAAAACAAACAAAAAGCCACCCCATACGATATTTACTCCTCATATTCTCTATTCCTATGTTTATCAATATGTAAATATTGCTCTTTAAGATTAGGCAAAACTACTTTTTCAACATTAAATCTGATATAAGAATTTACAATTTCTTCTATATAAATATCAATATAATCAATGATTTTATAACTGTAGTCTTTTGCTTTCAACCTGTAATTTTTTATGCAAAAAGCAAAATATTTATTCCAAGCTTTTAAATCTTTCTTTTTAAAACTTCCCCCTTCATTAACTTTAAATTTATACAAATAAAAATCAACAAAAGCTCTAAATGGCTCTACTAAGTCATACACTAGGGGAGTGCTATTATATTTCTCTTCATGATGAATACCTAGATTTGGAAGTAAGCCGTGTATTAAAATTGAACGATACAACAAACTTTGAAAAACCGCATAACCATAATTCAAACAAATATTTTCAAAACTCTCTGCGTTTTTATGTTCTCTTTTCTGCGGAACTTCTAAGGTATCAAAGTACATTCCCCAATACTGTTTTGCGATATTTGCTTCATTCATAAGTGGTTTATTTATTAATCGGAGAATATTATCATTATTTTGACCAATTAATTTTAAATTATCTGCTTGGTTTAAAACTTTTGCCTTTAATATTTGTTTCCATAGTTTATTTTCAAATTCTTTATTTTGCAGAATTTGATTATAAAAAGCTTTTGTTCTAACAACCCTATCTAAACTAACCGTCCAGCCAATAGGTTTATAAGAATTAGTACAATGCAAAATGATAATATCATTTTCTAATAATTTTGCAAGACAACTATTCGAAAAAGATACTTGATGAGTAGCAATAATAATAGCTCTAATATCATCTATTGGTAATCTGTTTTCAGATTCGTCATCAAATCGACAGCAAAAAAATCCTTTGTCTGAATACAGTTTAACATTTGGTGTTGTGATATGCAAAATATGATAACTCATATCATGCATGTAATGACAATTTTTATTTTGTCAATTTTTTGAAATCTGTATCAACTAGATTTTTAGCATTTGTCCAAATTTCTATTCCAACAGAAGATTCAAGTTGTACTCTTCCATCACTTTTTAAAGTTCTCAATTTATAAATCCCAGCCGGTAAAATTTCTTTCTTAGGAGTTTGTTTTTCTTTTCCGTTCTCATCTGCAATCGTATAATATGCTGTTCCTTCAAATTCTTTATCTACTTTAATTAAACAACCTGAATAAAACATCATGCCTTTTTTATATAATTTGCAATTCATTTGTTCCAATTTGTCTTTAACCTCACCTAGTTTTTGGTTTGCATAAATTGGCATAACTTTTATTGCATTTTTTTCGTTGTAATAAAGAATTTGTCCTTTATGGCCTTTTGAATGTTTAAATTGATGTTTAGTACCTTTGGTTCCAAAATCAACAAATTCTCCGATTCTAGCTCTACCATTTTCATCAAAATTTGTAATCCCTTCAGACACAACCAATAAAACTTTTTTAACCCTTGTCTTTTTGGTTGGGTGAACATACTTCGATAACATATTAGCCCACTCTTTTGATGTCATTTTATCTTCTAATTTTGCCAACAAATCATTTTTTATAATTTCATCAATGATAGATTTAATTTTTTTATCTTTTTGTTCAATAGAAGTAATATCGACTCTTTGTGTTATATATGTTTTTTCTCCAAGTTTTCGATATCCATAGATTGTTTCAAGTGGTTTTATATTCCCCTTAAACGGTTTATCATTAGAATATGGATATGGCAATAAACTATCAATGCTACTTTTAACCAAGTCTCTAAATTCATTGTCATGGATATCTAAACCTTCTATTTCATCCCGTTTGGTTGTTGCATTATACTTATAACCCCTTGAAAAGCTTATACATATCGCATCTAATGCGTGGTGTTTATCATTTTGACGATTTTTCTTAACATCATTGCCTAATAGTTTATTTAATCTATATGTTTTTCTAATCGCTGATGTTGTAGCACCATTGTTTACAAATATTCTGCGTTTTTCACCCTCTAATTGCAAACCCCAACCAAAAACGAAAGCCGTTATATCTTGTGCTACTCGTGCTATTTGAGCGGTTTCCGCTAAGCCATTATAACTTTTTATCAATTTTTCACTATCTTCAGGCTTGCTTATCAATAGTTTAACTTTTATTTTACCTAATGCTTCCTGCTTATTTGTAACTCTTTTTACAAACTCATTCCACGAGTGTTCATTATTATGCAACCATTCGTATGGAGTTTGTTCTTTTTTGTTTTGGTTTTCTATCGCGTAACACAAAACCTTATTTGACAATGCATCATTTCCACCTCTTGAACGTGGATAAATATGATCAATTTCACACTCTTCTAAATTACTTATTGCAATTGGTCTACCGGAATAAATACAATGTCCTCCTTGCTTTTGTAGTAATTTTAATTTTTCAAGATTTTTAGAACTGAAGCAATTTGCATCTTTTAACTGTTGCGCTATTTCTTCATTTTCTTTCTGATTTTTATTAATATTGCTTATGTATTCTTGAGTTTTTTTAGCTCCAAATAGGGAATTATCATCTCTTACAAATTCAAAAATAACTTCATCAGGAGTGCCATGTTTATATTTAAGCTCAAGAATTTTATCTCTAAATATTTGTAATCTGTTTCTAACAATTGCGTTCGTTATATTACCGATTAAAATATCTGTCTTTTCTCTTTCATCACTTGAAATTTCTGCCATTTCATAACGATTATCAGGAATATATAAATTATCCCAAGTACCAATTTTTGACAACATAGTCCGTATTTCTTTTTCCGTGATTCCATTTTTTACATCAATGTTATCAATAAATTCTCCAACGTCCATTGTTGCAGGGTTTTCAATTCCTTCTAATATTATTTTACACATTATTTTGCAAGCTCTACGACAAAAACTAGAGCGACCGGAAAGTTTTGCTTTCATTGGCTCAAATTTTTCTAATATTTTTTCGCCTATAACTTTTTCTATTTCTTGTTTTGTTATTGTGGTATCCAGTTTTATAGAACCATCATTTTTGGTCGCTTTCTTTTGCCAATTTTCATAAATCTGTTTTATTGCCTCTGCTGAAAGCATCGATTTTTCGCCCAAAACATCCGTAAAACGGAGATTTTTTAATTTCATCAATAGCACTAAAGAAACATTTTCTACAGTTTCTGCCTTACAAACATTTCGTTTTGGTAACAATTTACACTTTGCTATAATTCTATTATCAAACCTTGGAATTTTTTGTCCTAAAACACCACCATTCTCCCATTCCCAATTTGTGCCACGATATTTTTTATAATCACTATCTAAATATGTTGCATAAGCTTTTTCACTAACTCCATATAGAAAATAATCCGCAGAATATTTATTTAATTCTGGCAACTGTTTTTGTGCATTGATATAAAGTTGTTTTAATTCTTTCTCAACCATATTTCTAGGTGCAACAATCCCTGCAGTTCTAATTTTATCATTGTTATATACGTCAACATAAGTTTTCAACGTCTTAGGATTTTCTTCTTCCCATAAACCTAATCTTTTTGCATCATAGTAACAAGGGTACTTATATTCCTCTTGACTTATTAATTCATCATTCTCCTTATTCGTAGTATATTCTAAAGTTCTTTTTTTGTTTTCTTTTTCATCATCAGTATTCGCATTTGCCCATGCTAAGCTTGTATCATACCCTCTTCTTTGAATAGCAGAATGTAAAGCTTTATAAATTTGCCATTCTTCCAATTCTATATTTTGCAATAATGCAATTCTTAGCAAGGTTGAATTATATATAGTTTCTTCATCCTTTTTACCAAATTCTTTTTTAAAAAGTTTATCTTCTTTTTCTAATGGTTCTAGGTTACAAGATTTCCACAAATCATTAAAAAACTTTTCTCTTGCTTTATGTGCATTTAAAGTTTTAAACACTCTTCTTCTATCTCTGTTTGAAACGATTTCAGCATGGTCTTTGTCAATGATTAAAGAACCTAATTCTAAAACTTTCAAACCTTCTCTAGCACAATAACCAATACTAGACTTTCCCATATCAAACGCAAAAATTTTTTTCACCATATTACATAACTCCCTATTTTAACATAACATATTTGCACAATAAAAACAATTCATGCCTAAAATATCACAATTTGTTTGCATAAGATAAATTTAAATCATTTTTTCAAGTAGTTTATTTTACTAAAAACATGTGCTAGAATATAAATAGAGCTATGAAATCAGTAAAAGAAATATCAGTAGAATCTAAGATTCTTAAAAGACTACAAAGTCACCCTCTATGTTTGGAACTTGCACATTACCTGTTTGAAGACGGAGAGCTTCAAGAAATGCAGGATTATGCTAACAATGTTTCAATCAAACGTTTGGGTTACAATGACCACGGACCTGTTCACATGCGACAGGTTGCAGCGAACTCTATCAAAATGTTAAACATTCTTCACGAATGTGGAATCAAAACATCGCTTGAAAAAGAAGAAATCGGAACTTTTGAAGATAGTATGTGTGCCGTAATTTTAGCAGGTTTAATGCACGATTTAGGCATGATGATAGGACGTCAAGGTCACGAAGAAATGTCTGTAATTTTAGCAAAACCGCTTGTTGAAAGAGCTTTGATGCACATTTTGCCAAACGATTTACACAGACGTGTTGTTATTCGTTCACTTGTAATTGAAGCGATTATCGGTCACATGGCATCTCGAAAAATTCATTCTACAGAAGCGGGAATTATTCTTATTGCAGACGGATGTGACATGACAAAAGGCCGTGCGAGAATACCTCTTGCAATGAATACAACGCCAAAAGTCGGTGACATTCATAAATATTCTGCAAATGCTATTGATAGAATAAGAATTCAACACGGAGAAAAGAAACCTATCAAAATTACTGTTGAAATGACAGGTGATGTAGGATTTTTCCAAATTGAAGAAGTTTTGTTTACAAAAATTGACTCAAGCCCTGCAAAACAATATGTTGAGCTTTATGCAGGTGTGGTTGGACAAGAACCTAAATGTTACTTGTAGTTTCTTGTTACTACAATCAAAATATTGATGACTTCTATTTATAAGAGAACGCCTTAACTTATTGCAAACCATCTTCTTTTGAATTACCATAAAACAAAAGGAGTGGCTTATGAGCGATTGTATTTTTTGTAAAATAATTAACGGGGATTTTAATACAGAATTCGTTCTCGAAAACGAATATGCCGTTGTTTTTAAAGACATTAACCCTAAAGCAGATACTCACTTGCTTGTTGTTCCAAGAAAACACGTTGAATCATTAAACGAGCTTGATGATGAAGTTTTATTGGGCAAATTAATGATGACAGTTAAGGAAGCTGCTAAAAAGGCAGGTCTAAAATCTTATAGAACGGTTATTAACACAGGAAAAGAGGCAGGACAGGAAGTTTTCCACCTGCATATACATATATTAGCGGGGAATATTAAACTATGACACAATTCTACAAAGAAATTACACCATCAGGTTTTGGTATAGCAATTAAACAAAAAGAAGTTCTTTTTTCTGAACAGTCACCTTTTCAAAAAGTAGAAATTATTGATTCAGATTCAACATTGGGTAAAATTCTTACTCTTGATGATTTAATGATGACAACCGAAGGTGATGAATTTCATTACCACGAAATGATTGCTCATATTCCAATGATGCACCACAAAGCACCTAAAACAGTTCTTGTAATCGGAGGTGGTGACGGTGGAACTGTTAGAGAAGTTCTAAAACATGATACCGTTGAAAAAGTTGTTTTGTGCGAAATTGATGGATTGGTAATTGAAGCTTGCAAAAAATACCTTCCAACAATTGCTTGCGAACTTGATAACCCAAAATGCGAAATTCTTGTAGAAGACGCTATTGAATATATTAAAGACAAAAAAGACATGTTTGATATTGTGCTAATTGACTCTACAGACCCAATGGGGCCTGGGGAAGGTTTGTTTACGGAAGAATTTTATACAAACGTTAAGAATTCTATGAAAAAAGGTGGAATTATGTGCGCTCAATCAGAATCACCTTTTGTAAACAAAGAAGAAATCAAAAAAATGTATAATCTTCTTAAAAAAGTATTCCCAATTTGTTCAACATTTACATCAAACATTCCAACATACCCTGGTGGATATTGGGCTTGGGCATTTTGTTCAGAAGAAGTTGAACCGCTTTCTTATTGGGATGAAAGAAGAGGCGAAGCAATTACAAAAACTTGTAAGATTTATAACAAAGATTATCATAATGCAAGATTTGCATTGCCAAACTATTTAAAAGAATTGTTATAAGAAATTTTTATAAAAAACGGGCGAAGAAAATTTTCTTCGCCCATTTTTTCTCTGTAAAATTAAAATAGCTCATGCTAAAATAAAACTATCAAAAGGAGCTAAAAATGAAAATAGCAGTTATTTCCGATATTCACGGCAACATGGAAGCTTTAGAAGCTGTTATGAGTGACATAGAAAAACAACAATGTGATAAAATCTTTGTGCTTGGCGATTATGCAATGGCGGGACCTGATCCGAACGGCACGGTTGAATATTTTATGGCTCGTAAAGATAATCCTAAATTTGAACTTATTCAAGGTAATACAGATTTGATGATTGCGGATTATTCGGACGGGCTTTATGCAAAATTAAAAGAAAAAGCTCCGGTTATGGCAGAGGCTTTAAAAAATGATGCAGAGCTTTTAAATCCCATAGAAAAAAGTTTTTTGAAGAATCTTCCTATTCAATTAGAAATTACAGAAGGCGGAGTTAAATTTTTATTGGTTCATGGTTCTCCAAGAAAAAATAATGAAGACATTTTGCCTGATACACCAATAGAAGAAGTTGAAAAAATGCTCGTAAATGTAGGTGCTGACGTTGTATTATGCGGTCACACACATTTGCCTTGCGGTTTCCAAACTTCTAAAAAGAAAACCGTAGTAAATGCAGGAAGTATTGGACGTCCGTTTACACCAGAACCTAAATCTTGCTATTTAACAATAATAGTAAATAATGGTGAGTGTCTATTTGAACATCATTTTGTAGAATATGATAAAGAAAGAGCTAGTGCAAAACTTAGAAAAAGGGAGTTTGAAGGTGCTGACAAGCTTGCAAATATGCTTCTTAATCCAAAGGTAAGGCATTTTTAATTATGATAAAAGTTTCTTGTCCTGCAAAAATCAACTTGACTTTAGAAATAGTAAACAAACGTGAGGATGGTTTTCATAATATCAAAAGTATTATGCAAACAGTTAGTTTGTGTGATTATCTTACAATTGATGCGCAAAAATCTGAAGCTACAAGTATTACTTTATCTGGTACAAGTGAAGAAATACCTTATAATGAAAAGAATTTAGTTTACAAAGCTGCAAAATTATTTTTGGAAAAAAGTGGCATTTCGGCACAGGTTAATATTTTTATAGAAAAAAATATCCCGATAGCTGCGGGACTTGCAGGCGGAAGTACAGACGCAGCCGGCACGCTTTACGGCTTAAATGAAATATTTAATCACCCTTTCTGCAGAGAAGATTTGCATGAACTTTGCTCAAGTTTGGGATCGGATTTGAATGTTTGCTTAGAAGGTGGAACTCTTTTGGCAACTTCAAGAGGCGAAGTTATCAAAAAAATTGATTGTGAAGCCAACTTTCCCGTTACATTGATTAAACCTAAAAATCTCGGGATTTCAGCAAAAGAAGCTTATACAAAATATGCGTTAAAGAAAGTTAAGCCGCAAAACAATATGACGGAAAAAATGATTGAAGCAATACAAAATCATTCTAATTTGCAAGAATTTTTATATAACGATTTAGAATATGCGATTTTTGATGATTATAAAGAATTGCAAATGATAAAAGAAAAATTACCGAATTCTATAATGTCCGGCTCCGGTTCAACATATTTTATTTTGGGAAATCTGAAAGAAAATCCTTTTAATGATGATTATCAGGTATTGCAGAATTTACGGTTTGTAACTTCTGGCGTTTCTGTGACAGAACCAGCAGAAGTTTTATAAAAAATTAAATGTCATAAAAATTAACATTTTTCTCTTTGTTTAGCAAAAATAAAATTTTTCAGGTATTATGTATTAAGTGTCAATATCAATCAAAGGGAAAAATTAGTGGTAAAAGATTTAAAAAATATAAAAAGTGAGATAAAAGAAAAAGAAGTAATAAAAATCAAAGCGCCGATTGTTGATGCGCTTAAAAATGCTTATGACAATCCGACTTATCAATTTCATATTCCTGGACATACAAAAGGAAAAGCTATTTTTAAGGATTTTAGAAAACTTATTGGTGACAAAGCTTTAAATGTTGATACCACTGATGAATTCGATAATCTTGGAACACTTCATCCTGCTACAGGACCGATTAAAGAAGCTCAAGAGTTGGCAGCACAAGCTTTTGGCGCAAGAAAAACTTTCTTCTTGTTAAACGGTTCTACTGCGGGAAACTTGGCTTTGGCAATGGCTTTAACAAAAAAAGGACAAAAAATCATTGTCAACAGAAATTGCCACCGCTCAATCTTAACAGGATTGATTATTTCAGGCGCAGAACCTATTTGGGTTTGCCCGAACAAAATTGACGATTGGTCAGTTTGGGGAAATATTGATGCACAAAAAATTGAAGAATTAATCAAAAACAACGATGATGTTTCTATGGTTTGGATTACAAATCCGACTTATGAAGGCGTTGTTTCTGATATTAAATCAATAAGCGCAGTTTGCAAAAAATATGGAATTCCGCTTATTGTAGACGAAGCTCACGGCTGTCTGTGGAATTTTAATAAACATCTTCCTGAAACGGCACTTAAACTAGGTGCAGACGCAGTTGTTCATTCTTTGCATAAAACCGGTGGAAGTATGAGTCAAAGCTCAATGCTTCATATATCTAAAGACTCTTGTCTTGATGATGCGGCAGTAGAAAAAGCTTTGAAACTTTTGCACACAACAAGCCCTTCTTTAATGCTATTGGCAAGTCTTGACGCAGCTAGAGCTAATTTACAGTCAAAAGCCGGTCAAAAACTTTTGGATAGAGCTGTTAAAAATGCAAAATATTTGAGAACAAGACTTGATGCGATTCCAAATTTACACCAACTTAAAGGCGATTTTGGCTATAAAACTGATGTAACAAAAGTATTTATCAGAATTGACGGACTTTCAGGAAAAAGATTGGAGTCAATTTTAGAAATTGATTTTGGAATTGAAGTTGAATCAGCTTCCGACATTGGCGTTTTGATTTTATGCAACATTGGCAATAAACGTTCTGATTTCAAATATTTAGCAGACGCTTTAGAAAAAATTGCATCAACACATTATCAAGATATTTATTATTTGGAAAACCGCAAACACATGCCACTTCTTGAACCTCAAATCAAGATGAGTTTAAGAGAGGCTTTTTATGCTGAAAAAGAAACCATTTCAAAATCAGAAGCAATTGGAAGGATTTCAGCAGAGGTTGTTGCAGAATGTCCTCCGGGGATTTCTATTCTACTTCCCGGAGAGTTAATAACAGAAGAACATTTGCCATACTTGAATGACTATGAAACATTAGAAGTAGTAAAATAATATTGATTAACAAAGAAGAGTTGGCTTTATAGAAAGGGAAAAATATGAAAGTACAAAATATCCAAAGCCAAAATACAAGTTTTAATGGGTTAATTATGCCTAAAAAAATGACTTTTTACCGTCCGGCATGGGGTAGAGAGGTTTTAAGCAGAGAAGATGTTCTTGCTAATAAATCAATAAAAGAAAATGCTGAAAAGTTTGATGTAGTTATAAAAAAACAAAAAACTTCTAAGAGAAGAAGTTTAAGTGAAATTGAAGTTTCAAGAATTTTAACAGGTGGAACTGGAATTGGTGCTCTTGCTGGTTTAGCAATTGCCTTTGTTGAAGGTGTTGTTAATCCTGCAGCTTTTCTAGTCGCTACTTTTGGTGGTGCAATGTTTGGACTAAGTATGGGCTGGTTAACCGCAAATTGTATGGACGACTTCGGATTAACCCCAAAGCAACACAAGTATAAACTTCAAGTTGGCAAAAATTATAACGAAAAAACCGGAACATTTGCCGGACCAATTCATCAACAATATCCTATTGAAACAGCAAGAGATATAAGAAAGATTGATTTAGGTAAATAAAGGTATAAAAACACGATGTTAATTTCAAAAGTAGAGAATAATAATCCGAATTTTGGCGCAAAATTTTATCATTATCCGAATGCCTATAATCACCCAGATATAGCGAAAGGTTTTGAAGAAGCTACAAAAGAATATCCGGATATGGTTTTATTGCAAGATTACATTTCTTATTTTGACAACGACCAATTCTATTTATTAAAAAAAGGTGAGGTGTTGGGTTTTGATACCATGGCTTTGACCAAATACAGACGTTATTTTTCAAATGATGATATTGTAGATAAATTGGTTGGACTTTTTCATAAAATGTTGGGAAATAAAGTTAAATAATGGCGCGTAAGAAATACCAAAATAAAACTATCCATTTTGTTATAACCTTTTTGCTTATGGCAACAGGAATTTATTATTTTGGCTTAAGTTATGTCCCTAAAAAGCTTTATGAAACCCAAAAGATGAAACCAAACCAAGTAGAAATATATTATGAGAATGAGTGGTGTACTCCTGATTTTGGGCGCAAGGAAGTTATTTTATGGGATATGACAAGGGTTGATTGCATGACCAAAGATTATGCTATCGAATTTGATTTTGCCAAAAAGTGGGCAGAATCAATCGGACAAGCCCTATATTATTCAAAACTAACAGGTAAAGCTCCTGCTGTAGTCTTAATATTAACAAGCCCAACTGATTACAGATATGTTAAAAGAATCGAACGCCTTGATAACGGTATAAAAGTATTTTTAATTCAAGCGTTTTAACATAATCTATTTATTTTCTATCTTTACATAAATCGGATGATACGTAAGCGTTGGAATACCTGAGCAAAAATTATTATATCCGTTTTCAAACTTTTGCATATCCGTTTTTGTCCAAGAAACCATCTCTAATGCATTAACACCTGTTGATTTTATGTGTTTTAAGATATCTTTTGGTGTTTTAAATGCCATAACGTGCATTTCTTGCTCAACGACACTTTTATAACCGTTTATAATTTCCTGCAACTCATTTGCCGAATAGTAAGGCAAAGTTTTGCCCAATACAAAATTCACCTCTCTAAAATTTTCAGGTCCAAAGGTTGAAAACAGTAAAACTCCATCATCATTAAGTTTTGAAATAAGCAGTTTTATAAAACTTTCCAAGTTTTCAACCCATTGAAAAACCGCATTAGAAATTATTAAATCATACTTTTTATCACTGTTTTCAACAGCTTTTTCAATATCCGCAGGAATAAAATTAATTTTTGGGTTAATTTCTTTCACATATTTTTCGCAAGATTCAACAATATCGTTTGCGGTATAAGTTTTAAAACTAAATTTTTCATTCACAAGTTGTGTCAAAAATCCTGTTCCACAACCGATTTCCAAAATATCATTAAAATCTTTCCTATCTAAAAACGACAAAAGTCTTTCAGCCATTTTCTTTTGAATTTTTGCGTTGTCATTGTAAGTATCGAGATTTTTAGCAAATCTTTTTTGAATCAAATCCTTGTTCATAAAAGTTCACTCCACTTGCTGAACAATTTGAACGGACAATGACCGCTTTTTAGATTCGCTTCTTTTTTCCAAAAAGCTTCTTGATTTTTTGTAGGAATAATTTTGTCTAAATCGCTTATTATAACACGATTATACTTAAAATCCATATTTGCTTGATAATTCTTTAGAGCTGAAAGTTCTGATTTTTGGTTTTCAAATTCTCTTAAAACATTCGGTAAATCTTCTGGATTAGAAAACATATTATTGATAAATTTTTCTCTGCCTTTTGGACTAAAACCTTTTATTGTCAAATCATAAATTCTTGTCGGAATTCCAAATTCATTGTCTATAGGTTTAAGTGTACCATTGACTGCAGTTTTGCTAATATAATCAATGTCAAACAAAGTCGCACACATAACTCCCATTGACCAAGCAACAAGATATTTTTTTGCATAACCTTCGATTACACTCCAATCAAACTCAAGATTGTTATAATCATAAATCATAATAACGTCGAAGTTTTCAGGATTTAAGTGCGAAACAACACTTTCATCCATTCCCCAACCGTTAAAAAACAATATCAACTCTTCGTTATTCTTTTTGTTCAGCCACTTATATTTCATAAGTACATTTTAGCACGAAAATTAAATACGTTTTTTAACAACTTGTGAAAACTTTTATTTCAATTCTGTTTGTGGAATAATATAGGCAGAAAAAAGGAAGGATATAATTATGTCAGATGTTAGAGTAAGAATAGCTCCGTCACCAAGTGGCAACTTGCACGTTGGTACAGCTAGAACAGCTTTATTTAACTACTTATTTGCTAAAAAAAATAAGGGTACTTTTGTTTTAAGAATCGAAGATACAGACGCAGAAAGAACAAGCCAAGCTTATGTTGACAATATTTTTGACAGCTTGAAAGCTTTGGGTTTAAACTGGGATGAAGGTCCTGATGTAGGTGGTGCTTACGGTCCTTATACACAATCTCAAAGATTTGATATCTACCCAAAATATATACAAAAACTTTTAGATGAAGGCTTTGCTTACGAATGTTTCTGCACACCGGAAGAGTTAGAAGCAGAAAAAGAAGAAGCAACAGCTAACAAAAAAGCTTACGTTTATTCTAAAAAATGTGAAAATTTAACAGAAGAAGAAAAAGCTAAATTAAGAGCAGAAGGCAGAAAACCTGCAATCAGATTTAATGTTGCAAAAGCGCAAAAAGCTTTCCATGAGTCTTCTATTTTAGAATTTGATGACCTTGTAAAGGGTAAATTACACATGGATACAAACTTAATCGGTGACTTTGTAATTATGAAATCAAATGGTGCGCCTACTTACAACTACGCTGTTGTAATTGACGATGCTTTAATGAAAATTTCACACGTAATAAGAGGCGAAGACCATATTTCTAATACATACAAACAAATCTTGATTTTCGAAGCTTTAGGCTTTGAAGTTCCAAGATTTGGCCATTTAGGTATGATTCTTGCACCTGATAGAAGCAAACTTTCAAAAAGACACGGCGCAACAGCTGTTTCAGATTTCGTTGAACAAGGTTATTTGACTGAAGCTCTTGTAAACTTCGTTGCTTTATTGGGTTGGTCACCTTCTGACGGAGAAGAAATAAAGACTGTTGACCAAATCGCAGAAGATTTCAGAATCGGTGAAATTTCATCTTCTAACTCAATTTTCGAATACGACAAATTGAAATGGATGAACAGCCACTACATAAAAATGTTACCAATGGATGAATTAAAAGCAAAGCTTAAAAAATATTTAACAAAATATGATTTAACAGAATTAACAGATGAACAATTCAACAGAATGATTGAAATCACTCGTGAGCCATTGGTTCTTCTTTCTGATATTACAGACGCGGTTTCTTATTTCTTTGGCGGCGATAAAGTTGAAGTTGAACAAAAAGTTAAAGATGAAGTTTTATCTACAGAACTTTCTCAAGATGTTTTAAAAACTTTTGTTGAAGAAGCTTCTAACTGGGAATGGACAGAAGAAAACTTACACCACAAATTGGAAGAATTCCGCGGTAAATTCAAAGAAGAAAAAGGTTACAAACCTAAATTTACTATGTGGGCAATCAGAGGTGCTGTAACAGGTAGAACTTGCGGTGCTGATATGGTTGCAACTTTAGCTATTATTGGTAAAGATAATTCTATCAAGAGAGCAAAAGCTGCTATTTTATAAGCAATAAGATTTGTAAATTATTATGTAAACGCGGCAAACTAAAGTATTTAGTTTGCCGCGTTTATTGCTAAAACTTTACATTTCTTAAAAAACATGCTATTTTTAAATAAAACCACTTGTTTGGGGACATTTTTGCATAAACTCTAAAAAGGATTTGAAATGTTTAACAAAAATTTATCTTTTTTAAATAATGAAGAACTAAAAGAGAGATTAAAAAAATTTTCATTAGATGATACTCGAAAAAATATGTCATATTGCATGACACCATCAAACGACTATTTATTAATGAAAGATGAGATTCCACTTGATGATATTAATAATCCGCGCGAAGCAGTTAAACAAATGCTTAAATCAACTATCAAAGGTGAAATGGGCAAAAATGATATTATTATTATGTTTGGTATCGGTTTAGGCTATTTACTTGACGAAGCTTTCAATACATATGAAAGCAAAATATACTTATACGAACCTGATACAAAACTTTTACATTTTGTGTTAAATAATGTTGATATTTCAGAGCATCTTGCCAGCGGTCGAGTTTATATAACAGATAATTTAAAAGATTTGTTGAATAAATTGAGTGCAACTTATATTAATAAAGATAAAGTCGAAGTTGTTTATTTAAAAAATTATGCTCTCGTAAAAAGCAAAGAACTGTTAGAATTGACTCAAAAGGTTTACGAAACTTGTAAGACCAAAATGGTTGACGTAAACACAATTGCAAGATTTTCTAAAAAATGGTTATTGAATACCTTGAGAAATATCAGCACTGTAAACAATACTGCTGTTTCGATGCTTTCAGATTTAGAAAACAAATTTATCGGTCAAACGGCTTTGATTATTGCAGCAGGACCTTCATTAAGTGAAAACATAGAAAAAATCAAAGCAAACAGAGATAAATTTATAATTTTTGCAGTTAATAAAGTTTTAAGAATCCTGGAAGCAAACGGCATAACTCCTGATTTTGCAGTATGTATGGACGCTAGTGCAATTAGTGCTACGTATAACGGTTTAGAAGATTATTGTGCAAAAATTAACTGCATAAGTGATTTAAAATCAGATGCAACAATTTTAACTTCACCATTCAAAAAACATTTTCTAACGTTTTCTGACTCTGATTTTGTAGCAAAAAAATTGATTAATTTCAACAAGAGTTTAAAAGCGTATGAATTTGGCGGTTCTGCAACAACAATGGCACTTGTAGTTGCTTACAAACTGGGGTTCAACAAAATTATTTGCACTGGATTGGATTTAGCCTTCAAAAACGATATTATGTATTCAACCGGTGAAACAATCAACAAAGCACCTAACGGTCAAATTATCACAGGAAATTCTACTAAAAATATTGTAAAAGTTAAATCTGTGACAGGTGAAACGGTAAATACTCGTGACGATTACGCTGCATTTATAAACCATTTTGAAACCTTGATAAAAGATTTAGGCATTAAAGAGGTTTACAATACAACATCTTTTGGTGCTGCAATTGAAGGAATGAAGAATGTTGCATTTGATAATATTCCTCTATTTTTATCAACAACAGGGTTAAACTTGATTTTAGCAGAACCTAAACCATTTAAAATTGAGACAAAAGATTGGACTCAAGAAGAGTTATTCTTAATAAATAATATTATTTCACTACTTTCAAAAGGTGTATTCTCGCCGGCTTTAATTTCAGCAATCGTAAAATCTTCTCTTGTTTATGAATATATGCAAGCAGATATTATTCAAGTTATGCAGTCAAAATTTGATCCAAACTTAGCAGAAGAATTTATTGAAAAAGCTAAAGCTGCAATAAAAGCAGTAGTTGAATATTTGCAGAAATACAGATTAATATAATATTAGGAGTACCTATGAAAAAAATCTTTCTGACACTGATTTGTTTATGCCAAATTTCTACCTGTTTTGCAGCAGACTATTTAAAAGTGACAGCAATGGAAGATTTCAGCACTGATGCTCCTAAAAATACTTTTAATGTACGTCTCAGAGAAGAAGGCACGCTCGGTAAATATGAATTACCTACCAATTCTATTTTACATTGCAAAGTTTTACAAATCGTAGACCCAAAACGTGGCAAAAGAGATGCGGTTTTCTTCGTACAACCACTTACTTATACCAAAGATACTCAAACTCTTAATATAGAAGAAGAAATGTATGGCAAATACACAACAGTGGTTTTGTCAAAAGAAGAACTTAAGAAATTACCATACGGGAAATTGATTAAAAATGGCGTATTACTAGTTGGTAGCTATTTCGTAAAAGGACTTTCTGTTGGTGTAGCGTTTGTAGAAGGTATTGCTAAAAATGAACAGGATAATCGTCTAAAATCAGGTGTAACAAATGCTTATGAAGAATCTCCAATTTCTCTTGTCGAAAAAGGAGAACAACTTGATATAAAAACAGGTGACGATTTTTATTTTGTGTTTAAAACTGAAGAAGACGTTAAAGAGCCTAATTATTCATATACACCTGAAGAGGGGGAAAATTAAGCAAAGTTTCTTTCAACTTGAATTTTATCAATTTCTTTTTGAGTTGTAACAGAAACACCAACTAAATTGAATTTTGATAAGTCAACTTCTTTTGCTGCAGCAACCATTCCGGAGAAAGAGCCTGTGATTTTATTCAAGAACAAGTTTTGAACGGTTGATGATGCGTTTGAAAAATAGTTCATTGCCCAGTCTTGAGTTGTTGAGCCCATATCGCTGAATTTTTTAAATACTTCTGTTGCAAAACCAAATTTTGATTCGCCTGTTTCTTTCAAATATTTTGTAATATTTTCTGCACTTCTGAATGCTTTATTCTTTAATTCTAATTCAGAGAAGTTAGATTTTTCTTGTATTTCATTTTCTTTAACAACTTCTTCTTTTTTATCAACTGTAAATTTATTTTCTATTTGTTCTGAGTTAGCTTTGATTTGGTTCATCAAAGCTTGCTGTCTTGTTTGAGCTTCTCTGAATTCAGTTTCTGTTTTTGTATTAACGATTTCAGTAACACCAACTTTTTTTTCGGCCGGAGCTTTTAATTCTGCTCCGCTATCGGTTGCAACTGTTGAATAGTTACCGTTAGTAACTTCATCCAACAATTTAACCAATTCTTCTTTTGGCATTGTTAAAGCTTCAGGATGTTCTTCAACAAATTCGTTTACTTGCTTCAAAACTTCTTTATAAATAGGAAGATTATAAGCATCTTTGTTCATTGTGCCAAGAATTTCTTTTTTAGATTCTTCAGCAACTTTTTGGTTTACTGCAGTACCTGACATTGCGCCGGAATAAAGATTTTTATACAAATCTCTTTGAGCAACAAGTTCTTTTTCGTCTTCGGTTAATTCAATACCTTTTGCTTCTTTTTCTTTAATAGCTTTAAGTTTTTCTGCATTTTCTTGGAAAAATTGTTTTGCAGGTTCGCTCATTTGAGAATAAGTTTCTTTAATGCTTTCTTCTGATTTTTCTGCAAAAATACCGGCAGCCATAGCAGTTTGATCTTTATCAGTTGGAACATTACCTTCAACGTCTTTAGTTCCCATTGCTTGTGAAAGTTCTTCAACAGACCAACTGTCAGCCCAAGCTTCTTTAGCTTGAGGAGTTTCAAAGCTTGCAAGAACAGCGTTCAAACCTTTTAGTCTGTTGTCAGAAGCCAAAGTTGCAATTGCTTGTTTGAAGATTGCTTTTTCTTCATCAGGAGTGTTAATTAACAAACGACCAAAGGTTTGTAATTGACCTTTATAAATACTTGCTTTTTCTTTTGCTGATTTAGCATTTTTAAGAGGTGTTAATAATGTTTTATTGAAGAAATCAAACAAAGCTTTTTGTAATTCTTCAGGTTGAGTATTTTCTAAAGTTGCATCTTTTTTTAAGCAACCTGTTTCTTTTAATCTTTCTAAAAGAGAAGATTTTTTAACACTATCATTGTGTTTTTTAAATCCTTCTATTGTCCAACCTGTGTTTACAGCGATAAAATAAGCATTACCAAGTTTTCCGGCTTTTTCTAAATCAATTTTGCCATCAACAACAGAATCTTTAATAGCAACTTTTAAGCAATCAATTATTTGTTTTAATTGAGCGTCAGTAGCTGATTCAATTTGTTTTTGGTTCATACCGGAAATACGATATAAAATACCACTGTTTTTAAGTTCTTCAGGCTTCAAACCAAGTTTAGAAAATTCTGCACACAATTTTTCTAATAATTCATCAAGTTTAGAGGTATTCTTCTTGTCTTCAACAGAGATATTAGCTTTGTTGGCTTCTGTGATAACAGAATTAACAGGCTTGTTTTCAACTGCAACTTTTGTTGTCGCTGTTGTATTAGAAGCGTATTCAATTTTATTGTTAATACCATCTAATGCCATCTTAAACACCTCTTATATATATAAAGTTTAGATTTAAAGGTTGATTTCAGTCGCAATAAAAATCTTTACAAAAGTTAATATTGTAACAGATTGTAAAACTTTAATTAAAAACTCTAAAGTTTTTCAAAAAAATGCCGATATACAAAATGTAGGTAATACAAAATAAGGAGTAATCGATATGTACGCAATGTGGCCAGGATGTTATAGTTTTAGAGATGAAATCAAAATGTTCGCATTATGGTTAAAAGAACAGCTAGATTCTCTTATGTTAAAGATTTACGAAATTGACCGTGCAATGAATGGTTAATTCAGACATAAATTCTCTCTCTCTTTTCTCGAATATTTAAGAGGTTGATATAATCAACCTCTTTTTTCTATTGTTATAGATTCTATCAGATTTGTTACTCCGCAGATTGGAATCGTACGAACTAAGCTTTTATCATCTCCCAAGCCTGACGTGGGCAAACTCCTGAGCAAATACCACAACCTATACATTTTTCATCATGCACTAAATATGTTTTTTCTAGTTTAGTAATTGCTTTTTGTGGACAATTATTTAAACATAAATCACACCCAACACATTTTTCTGCGTTCCAATGTGGTATTCTCAGTCTTGCGTTTCCGCTTTCTGACAGCCCGAAAACTTCTCCATCGTCTTCGACCAAATCACCAAATAAACCTTCTTTAAACCATTCTGCGTCTTTAAACTCTTTTACTGAGATTTTCTTTTCTTTTAGTTCTTTTGGAAGCGGAACAATTTTTGACCAACTAGAAAAATCAAGCAATTCGTCTTTTAATTCGGGTTGTTCAATGGCGTTCAAAAAGTCTTCCATGCCGGATTTTAGAAAATCTTTGTCAAATTTATCAAGCTTAACAATTTCTACGCATTTTGCCAAACCCTCAACTTTACCTCGAACATAAACCGTTCCGCCGACCATGCCTACACAAGAGCGATTGCCGAGGATTGACGGTAAATTTTCGCAGTCATAACCGCAAATTACGGCAATTCCGCCACCCATGAATTCGAAACTAAAAGAACCTGTATTTTTTAATACCCAAAATTGTGGTGGTTCAAATTTCGGATCGTGTTTCATTAATGCGCCTGAACGTGTTCCTACTCGACCGCCAACATAAATTTTACCGCCTGCAGCACAATGTGAAGCGGTATCTCCACCATCACCTTTAACAATGATTTCTGCACCCGAATTCAACCAGCCAATATCTGCAGGGGCAGAACCTTCAACAATTATTTTTGTTCCGTCCATTCCCATAGCACCGACTCTTTGTCCGGGATTAGTTATATGAAATGTTAAATTGTTGTTTATAGAATGTTTGCAACCTCCACCGATATCGTGTTGTCCGCAGGCTTCGATTTCAAACTCACAAACACCTTCTTCGATTTTTTTGTAAATCGTTTGAAGAAGTTCTTGTGTTGACATTCTTGTATTATTTTTTAATGATTTTATTTTGCAAATTGTCATGATTTTTCCTTGCTCTAACAACTATACTGAATATCCAGTCTTCGTGAAATGTGCTTATCTACCGTAATTAAGGCATCTGAACGTCCGACTGGCAACGTTGAACAGCCGACAGGTGCCATAAGCTTCTTGAGTTCGATATCTGTCGCTAGGATGTAATTAACAAGATTTTGAGCAACTTTATCGACATCCAGCCTTTTAACCAAACATTCTTGTTGTGCCGCAATCCCAGCAGGACAAAGTCCTGTGTTACAAGCATTGCATTTGCCTGTGTCATTTCCTACACATCCTGCTATTTCCATAATCATTCTGCCTGTAAACACTCCGTTTGCGCCAAGGCAAATAAGTTTAAATGCGTCAGCTGCGAAGCTTCCAGTTTGTCCTAAACCTCCACCGGCAAACAGTGGAATTTCTCCTTGTCTACCTTGATGAACCGCTGCTAAATAACAATCCCTCAATTTTGATGTTATCGGATGTCCTGTGTGGTTTAAAGAAATCTCGTGCGCAGCTCCTGTTCCTCCTGCTAAACCATCAAGGAAAAATCCGCCAACGATATTATATGGGTCACGAAGCAAGTTGTTATAAACAGAAACGCTCGTAACAGACGCCGCAACCTTAATTGCAACAGGTACTTTAAAGTTAAATGCTGCGTTCATAGACAAAAACATTTTTTGAACGCTTTCTTCTATTGAATACAAGCCTTGATGTGTAGGTGGTGAAAGCAAATCTGCTTTTGGAACACCCCTGATTTCTTGAACATATTTTGCGACTTTGCTCGCAAGCAGAAGTCCGCCATCTCCGGGTTTTGCGCCTTGACCAATTTTGATTAAGATACCCGCAGGATCTTCTGTCATTTCAGGTAAAGATTTAATAATTCTATTCCAACCGAAGTGACCTGACGCAATTTGCAAAATCATGTATTTTACATATCTGGATTTTAAAAGCTTAGTCGGAATTCCGCCTTCTCCTGTACACATACGGATTGGAATTCCCATAACTTCATTTAAGTAAGCAGTTGCAATTGCCATAGCTTCCCACATACGCCAAGAAACTGCACCTATTGACATATCACCAAAAATAATAGGATAAATCCATCTGTTAGGCGGAAGTGAAGCTGTTTCAATAATTTTTCCGTCTTTAACGTCAAAATTTAATTTGTCGGCTTTTAAAACTCGTCCGAATGGAGTTTTAAGTTCAAATGTGTGTCGTTGAGCGTCCAACGACGGATCGGTCATTTGCGAAATTCTGCCGATTTTAATTTTGTCCAAAGTTCGACCTTCCGTATTTAAATTAGAACGTCCGCCTTTTTTAAACGAGTCTGCTTTTTGTGCCCTATAGGCTACCGAATATTTGTCATCTTTGTTACGAACTGCTTTTATTGCGCCGTTTGGGCAAACATTTGCACACATGCCACAGCCGTGGCAATAGTTATCCAAAGAAACTCGTTGCTTGATTACTAAAACTTTTTCGGCTTTTGATTTTGCCATAATTGAGTTTGTTTTTCTTGTTTCAACCGCAGGAGTAATTGCGTTAAAAGAACAAGTAGCCGTACATTTTCCGCAGCCTATGCATTTTTCTTCGTCATACTCAATTATCCAAGGTAAGTCACTTTTATGAAGTTCGTTAATTTTTACTGCTGCCATCTTTCCACCGTTAAATCATCTCTAACTATTATTGTTTCATGCTCATTTGGATAAATATCTTTTGAAATATCCCTATTTGGCATTAAATCATTTATTCCGACAACTTCTGAAGTCATAATTACCGTATCTTTATCGCGTCCGATTACAACAGGGCGAAGTTTTTTAGAGTCGCAAACACAAAGAAGTTCTTTGTTTGGAGTTACTGCAAGAAGCGTGTTTGGACCATTAATTTCCAAATGCGATAATGAAGCTTTTATTCTTAACAAAATCTCTTTGTCTTCACGTTTAATTATTTCATCATACTCTAAAGGCGTAATTGTGTGTTTAAAGTATTGAAGTGGCCAACCGAGTATTTTATTTATGTAATGCAAAGTGTACAAAAGACATTGTGAATCGGATTCAAAGCCCATATAACCTTTGTAAAGTTTTTGTTGATAATACTTATTTTTTTCGTAAAAAGTATTTTCGCCATTTACTAAACCTGTATAGCCTTCCAAGAAAAACGGATGCGCAGCATAGCGCACAATATCATAATTTGTATTTTGTCTGCATTGTGCGGTAATTATACTGGAAGTTAAATCCTTATTACCTTCCCACAAATCAAAATATGTTCCGATATCACGAGGACTGCCAATTTCTTTTAAAGTCAAAGTATCAGGCCAAAAAGAATAGATGTAGCCAGAATTGTCTTGTTCTAAAGCTTTTCTAAGTCTTATTGCAGTATCAATAAGTAACTCTTCTTTTTCTTCTTTTGTTGCGTGTTTATAACTCTTAGGATATTGAACAACCTCAAATATATAGTTTGGCATTGCTTCAATTTTTAAGCCTTTTTTGTTATTGATATTTGGTGACCATTGCATAACTCGAGAAAAGCCTATTTCACGCAGAATGTCTTCTGCAAGTCTTGTCCCTTCAACGGTTGCAGCCATTGAAAGAAGCGGTAAATCTTTGTAGTTTTCAAACAGTCCGCCCATATCCTGCATAATGAATGCAAAACCTGAGTCGTCATGTCCCTCTTGTTGGCTTCTCATAAGCTTTAGAGCCAAAGAAGGGTGTAATTTCTTTTTTGATTTTATTGCGCCAATTCTACACATCTAATTTTAGAGTCCCCTTTAAATATATAATTAAAATTTTACCGTTTTTTTTAATCAGCGTCAAGTTAGTTGTTATCTAATATAAAATGTGGTATCATTGAGTATAATTAATAGAGAGTTTTTAATATGCAACACAATATATTACGCGAATCAAATGTTACGAAAATATTTTTAATTTATGTTGATAACGGAGCTAAAAAGAAAATTGCGGTGAAACTCCGATTTATGGATAACAAAGAATGTTATTTTGTAACTCCGACTCCTACAAACTTCAAAAAACCTAAAAAGAAAATTCAAGCAGAATTAAAAGTTTACACAACTGATGGAATTTATCAATCACAAGTGACTTTATTAGATTCTAACATGTCACTTAATGAAGTTTTGTACGAAGTTTCAATTCCAATTAAGTGGAATTTTTCACAGTCGCGTTTGAGTTCAAGAAAAACTATAGAGTTACCATTAAACATAAGCTTTAATGACGGTTTTCTTATTGAAACAAAGACTCAAGATTTGTCATTAGGCGGTGTTTCTTTTATTTTAAAACAACAAATTTCAAGCATTTATAAAAAGCTTTCAGGTATATTAACTCTTGAATTACCTAGAAACACACTTATCAACTTTCCTGATGGAAAATTGACAGTAGAAACAAAATTCGTGCGAGAAAATTTAACCGACAACTATGAAGGAACAATGTATAGCTTCAAGTTTGTAGGACTTAAACCAGAGGATGAAGAAATCTTAAAAAATTTCTTATTACGCATTGACTAATTTGACTTTATAAAAATTTGAACTAATAATATTATATACACAGACGAAGGTATTTAGATGAAATTAGTAAACAGACTTAAAGTTTTTGAACAGAAGTATGTATTTTTGAGATGGGCAACAGGAGCAGAGTACGGAAAAGTTACTTATGTTGGCGAAGACTATATTGAATTCAATATTATAGATATTGATACGATGGAGTATCGTGAAACTACAATAATCAATTCAAGCCTTATTTTAGAAGCTATTTTTGGCGGTCCGGATATCTCGAGAATTGTTGCGGAAATATCTTCAATGCTACCAGATTCATAGTTGATGTCAGGCTGAGAACCCAACCTGCATTTGCCGGTTTATTTTAAGATTTCATCCAAATCTTTTTTTACAGACGTAAGCCCTTTTATATTAAAGACGCTATCCAGTGTATTTATAAGATTTGGATTAAGTAGAATTGGTGTACATTTGCCTATTAAAACATCTGTATTAAACTTTTCTTTCAAATAAATCATTTGAGAAATTGTGTGCCTGTCACATTTTGGATAAAATACGCTAATTGGAATTGAATATTTTTCTGATAAACCTTCTGCAAATTCAACTGTCGCAAAAACATCAAAACAAGCATTCAAGCAAACAATATTTTCTTTTTGCGTGCAATAAGAAAGTGAAATAATCAAAACATCTCCTGGTGTTTGTTTCAAAAGTTTGTCGAAATAAGCTTGTTGTTCTAAAGTATATCCGTTCAAGCCGACTATAAAAATATGTGAATAACTTTTTTGTTTCAATTTTTTTTCTATAATTCCCATAGAATTCTGGTAATCATAACCAATAGAAACTGTTTCACATTGTTTTCCGGTTTTGAAACCTTTAGCGTCTTCTGCGGCTTTAACAACATCAGAAAAATCTTTGTTTTTTATTTGGATTACACCTTTTGAAGAAGCAAAATCCGTAGTGTAAAGAAGTCCTCGATAAAGATTTTCTACGTTATAAAGCGAATGACGAGTTAGAACAATCGGTCCAGGAAAAGTTGCAAAGTCCAAAAGACAATTTTCGATACCTTGTCCATATTGTCCTTTTAAATTTTTGTACTCGCTAAATTTTGGGAATGTATGTGCTATCATCATTTCATCATGAGTATAAACATCAATTTCTTTATCTTTGACTGCTTCTAAAACGTCTTCCAATTCACGAACATTCGACCCTACAACCAAAATTGCTTTAGCCGGAGTTGTCGTGTATGAAACATCATTAACTCGCCGTTTTCCGTAACGTTCTTCTTGTTCAGTTCGAAGATTTTTCATCAACTTATTATCAAGTTCTACAGCTTCAATAATCAAATCTTTTAAACATTCTGCTTTTGTTTCTTCAACATTCAGAGTATCTAAAATTTTTAATATCATCAAATAACCGTCTTTAGAATCAATTTCAAAAGTTTCTAAATCTAAAACATTAATACAGATACTTTTTGCAATAACAAAAATTATTCTGTATAAATCTTGTGTTTCTTGCGAAAGTTCTTTAACTTTCGCAAGAAATTCTTTTTCACCAAGTTGAATTGCTTTAATAATATCAAGCTCTTTATTATATTTAATTACGGTTTTCGAATACTCAGGTTCAGCTCCTTTTTTATTACACATTTCTTCATACTCTTTAATTAAGCGTGGAAGTTCTTCATTATAAGCATGAGTAAGTGCATTAAAATCTGTTTCTGAAAATTGCGGATTAGAAACTAAGACAGAAATTGTATTCAAAATCATTGCTTTGATTTTTTCATCAACAACATCATTTTCATAAAGCTTGAGTGCATAATGAGCCGAAGCTTTTAAGTATAAAACTAAAACTTCTTGCAAAGAAGAGGAGCGAGGATTCATAGAACAAATCCCACGGGAAATACAACTGTCGTATCTGTAATCAAAATTGTTTGTCATAGTAAATTTATGATAAGATTAACGCAGTTTTTTTAAATTCCCTATAAAGGCTATTTTTAATATTCAAATTTATTGATGATATTTTTTTGTTTTTTTTGTTATTTCTTTTTCTGAATTTTTTACCGTTTCAACTTGATTTAACAAGCCATTACCCGCTTCTATCGCTTTATTTCCGGCTTCTCTTTTAGCAGCCTGATTCCAACTTCCTGAAAGCTTTCTCCAGAAAGATTTTCTTTTATCTTTGGTATTCGCTAAAGGAGTACCTTTTTCAATTGCAGTATTACCATAGTCAGTTGCTATTTCTGCTTTTGAAGTTGTACTTTCTAATTTTGAACTATTATTTTTTATATTTGAACTAATCACTCCGATTTTTGAAGTGGCATTGTCGTTTAATGCTTCAATTCCTGAATTTATTGCATTAACTTTTGCTTCATCTTCTTCAGATAAACCGTCATTACCTGCATTTGCTAAAAGTTTTTCTCTTTCGGCTTCTTGTTCTTTTATTTGCGCTTCTAATTCCTTTTGCAAAACTTCTATTTCATCAATTTGAGCATCAATTTCTGTTAAATATTCATTCTGATCATCTATGATTTGTTCATAATCTGCAGACATTTCATTGCACATTTTTGTAAGAATATTAGCAGCCTTAACATCAGTACAAAACATCATTGCCTTTGTTTGTTTAAACATATCTGCTGCACTTGTTTTTCCGGCAACATCCCATATATCAGTCATTTTAATATCCTCAAATTAATCTTACATATATTAAAAGTGTTATTTTAGAAACCAATTTCAAAACTTAAAATCTTCTTAACAAAAATTTACAAAACAAATAAGTTTATAATATGCTAAAATGTTCTTATGAAAAAAGTTGCAATAATATATTCAAAATACACACCGACTATAGATGCTATCATCAACCATCTTAAGGATTTTGAAGTTGAAATCTTTGATGCCTATAGAGATATGAGCAGTTTTGATTTAATTGCTAACACAAACTATCAAGGAAGAATTCCTGAAAATCATATTGCGGTTCATTATTCCTTATTACCTGCTTTTAGAGAGTCCGAACCTGTAAAGCAAGCATTTTTAGCTGGTGCAAAGGTTACCGGAATAACTTTTTATTATACTAATCCTGAAAAAATAATTACACAATATCCGATTTTCATTTCAAATTTTTCACATTATGACGATATTGAAAGAGAATTAGAATATTTAGAACAAACAATTTACCCTCTGATATTAGAAAAAATTCTTAATAACGAACCTTTTGAAATCAGACAACTTTTATCAAAAGGATGTTCTGGCAATTGCGGAGGATGCAACTCTTGCAAACACTGAACATATTAATCGCTGGTGACGGGAAGCTTTTACAGCTTATTAAGAATTCAAAATTTTTGAAAAAACTTTATTCTACATCAGATTTAGACGGAGCCGTTCATATCAAATTCAATACATTTGCGGAACTAGCAAAAAAATGTCGAGCACTGCAAATTGATATTGTTTTAGTGGAAAATGAAAAATGGATTTTACAAGGTATTGCAGATGTATTAAGAAAAAATTTTGTAAATTGTATTGCGCCAAATGCTTTGATGGCAGAACGATTGATTGATAGTCTTTTATCAAGACAATTTCTTTTAAAATACAATATCAATATTCCTCAAAAACTGACGTATCCTAATAAATTTCCCTTGTTAGTAAGAGGCAAGGGTTTTAAATATAAAGCAAATACTTTGGCTGAAGTATTGCAAATAAAGGAATTTATTAATAAAAAATATCCTTCGGAAATTGCAAGTACAACTTTTTTGGAAGATTTTATAGAAGGAGAAGTATTGAATGTAACATCGTTTTTTGATGGAAAAACATTGAAAACATTTTCTAATGACAATCAGATTTTAGAGTATTCAAAATTATTAGAAAAAGCTCTGGTGCAAGAAAAAGCGAATTTTATAGGTTTCTTTAATTCAAGATTAATAAAAAATGACAGCACTTTATATAATACCGGGTTTGGGCTGAATTACGCAAAGACAGAATTTGAAAAAGATTTTCTATATATTTTGTATTGTGGAATTTATCAAAAATTGAATGAACTTTGATATTCGCTAAAAACGCTCGCGGTGCGTATGTCATTCGTTTTTTCAATATTATTTTTCATTAAAAAAGGTTAGGTTTTATAACCTAACCTTTTGCTTCTCTATTCGTTCAAAAGCTTATCTGCAAGTGGAGATTCGACTTTGCCATTAAGCGTTTTAGAAACTGTCTTAATATTCTCAGCCATTTTATCCATCTCAGGAGTCCAAACAAAATTATCCATTACATATTTTTCGCCTTTAGAAAAATCGCCTTTCATTTGAACTTGGATAATTTCTTCCAACATTTTTCTTGCAGTTGGAACCATTTTTTCAATGTCAATATCAAGCACACCGTCAGGAGAAATTTTGATTGCACCTTCTTTTATAAAGTAATAATTTTGCATAACTGAGCGAACTCTATGCGCTTGGCTCAAAGTTGGTTTTGACATCATCATATTATCAGTTGCATAAGTTACGATAATTTGTTTTCTTTGCTCAGGTGTGTACATGCCGGCATCTGTCAAAACGTCAAGCATAGCCAAAGAAACCATATCAGCTTTATTTTCTTCGATAATTGATTTATACTTGCCCAAACCTTCTGTGCCTGATTTTGGTCCGAGAGAGTGTCCGTTTTCGTGACCAACAGTGAACCAATGATCTGCTTCGTCATTGTAGAATTTGTGTAATTCTGGGTTCAAAGTCGCATTCAAACGCTTTTTCATTTTTTCTTTAGCATCTTCAGAAGTTATAAGACGAATTTGTCTGTGATAAACATTTCTTCTTCCGCCATCCAATTCACGAATGGAAAGTTTGTCGTCATTCGGCAAATTTTCTGCAAGCGTAATTCCCGCTCTAAATTCACCCACATCACCCGTAACGGCAACTAAGTCCGCATCAACCATCGTTTGTTTAGATTCTTTGTCAGGAGAAATATTTTGAATATAATCATCCTTAAATGGCATATTTTGCGCCATCAAAGGTAAGAATTTTTTTACATTAAGAATAGCATCAGTGCCTTTTTTATTAATAATGCCAACTCTTCCGCCCAGAAAATCCTTTGCAACAGGCACAATTCCGTTTTCGTCCAAAAGTGCTTTTAATTCAGGATTTTCAACAACAGTTTCTGTTAATTCATCTGAATAATTTTCTCTTGTTATTGTAAATTCAAGCGGAGTATCTTGCAAAGTTGCCCATTTTTTGTCTGCATAAGCGTCAAGCATAGGATCAGCTGTTCTTAATGCTTTAGCTTGTAATTTTAAAAACTCGTTAAAGTCCGCGTTTGTAGAAGTTTCAGATGCTTTTTCAAGTTCAGAAGCCATATAAGCAAAATCATCTTTAAACTTGTCAATATAATCTGTTGCAACAAGTTCATTGCCTGCTCTTTCTACAACAGAGCGTTGGTTTAGAATTTTTGCAACTTCGTCAACTTTGCCGTTTTTAAGCATATCTATTAAAATCTTATGAAATTCATCTTTTTCTAAATCTTGAGGATAAACACCTTTTCCCGCACGCATTGAAACGCCTTTAGCAAGTTCAATCATATTGCTTTCTCTATCCAATGAGCAAACACCTTTTTGAGCGTCAAAAAGAATTTTCGTTAGTTTAGCGTCTTCGTTTCCTTTTTCGATTTCTCTATCCAAATATTCTTTAAACGGCAAGTTATTCGGATTGTCTAACTGCATGTTGATTTTATCCAAAACAACCGCTGCTTTAACCAAATGTTTAAGTGCTTCTTTGTCGCCATCTGCTAGATTTAAGAATTCTGGCGCATCAACAGCAAGCATTTTCTTTGTAGTTAAATAATCTTTATGTGTTCTTTTTTCCAACTCTTCATGTGAAAGATTAAGCTCATAATCTTTTTTCAAGAATCCTACGTTGTTAATCATACTCATTTTATCAAGCTCCTTTACTAACTTATCATCGGGATAATTATTGGTTTGCGGCGTGCTTTTATTCACACTCGCGCGGTAATTTATATTGTTATGGATTTTGTTTATTGGGTTTATATTCATATTATACTCTTGAAAAATTATTTAAATAGGTTAAAATAAGAATACAGGCAAGGGTAGCGTCAATACCCTTACCCGCATCTCTAAAATAGAGATTTGAGTGTTAGAACTATTACTAGTATTAGTAATAGTTCTTTTTCGCTGATTTCAACTAACATCTAAACCTCCTTTCGCGTTAGTGAAATTCGATAAATGTTCATCAAAATCTTTAGCCTGTATTCCATTTTAAATGTTCAGACCTCAATTTTAGCATATTGGGGTAAATATATCAATATATTTTAAAAAAGAGTTGTTTTATAAAGAACACTAAACGACTGTTAAAACGTAAAATCAAACAATTCTTTCATCTCTATATCAAGTGCATCTACCAATACTTTCATTGTATGAATCGTCACATTGGCTTCTCCTCGTTCAATTTGACCAATGTAATTAAAATTCATATCAACAATTTCTGCAAGCTTCATTTGAGAAAATTTCTTGAATTTTCTAACGTAAGCAAGCTTTGCGCCGAACTTTTTTTCAAGATTATTATTTATACCCATAATAAAAGTATAGTATTAGTATTAACCTAATTCTAATCGCTATTAAATGTTTTTTACTGGCTATTAACCATTAAGATTTGTAGAACTTTTAATTTTAAGTTGGGCTTTCAGCCCAACAATTACCAATATTTTTATTAAAACTACACAGAAACGGATGGCTAAAAGCCATCCGTTTCTATTTGAATATTTATTTTAACTCAAGTTAAACTTCTTTGAATACCAAAGTTGCGTTGTGACCACCAAATCCGAATGAATTTGAAAGTGCAGCATGAACTTTCTTTTCTCTTGCTTTATGTGGAACATAATCAAGATTAGCAACGTGTTCATCTTGGTTATCAAGGTTAATTGTTGGAGGAACTTTGCCGTCTGTAATAGTTTTAACACAAACGATACCTTCAACAGCACCCGTTGCACCTAACATGTGACCATGCATGCTCTTTGTTGAACTTACTAACAAGTTTGGATTTTTTTCCTTGTCACCAAAAATCTTAGCAATAGCTTGAGATTCCGCAACGTCACCTAAACCTGTACTTGTTCCGTGTGGATTAATATAATCAATATCTTCAGGTTTCATGCCTGCATCAGCAAGAGCCAATTCCATTGCCTTAATTGCACCGTTACCATCAGGATCAGGAGCAACCATATCATAAGCGTCAGCTGATTGACCATAACCTACGATTTCAGCATAAATCTTAGCACCACGAGCTTTTGCGTGTTCGTATTCTTCAAGAACAACTACACCAGCACCTTCGCCCATTACAAAACCATCTCTATCTTTATCATAAGGTCTTGAAGCTTTAGTAGGCTCGTCGTTTCTCTTTGAAAGAGTTCTAGCCGCTGTAAATGCGCCAATACCTAAAGTTGTGATTGTAGCTTCGCAACCGCCAGCTACCATAACATCCGCATCGCCATATTGAATTGTTCTGAATGCATCACCGATTGAGTGAGAGCCTGTAGCACAAGCAGATACAACAGCCTTGTTTACACCTTTGTAACCGTGTTTCATAGATACACGACCTGAAGCCATATCAACGATTAGCATAGGAACTGTGAATGGAGAACCTTTTGTAGGTCCTTTATTAATCATAGCCATGTGGTTCTTTTCAAAAGTTTTGAAACCACCTGCTGCAGAACTTACCAAAACACCAATTCTATATGGGTCAATATCAGCTTCGTCAATACCTGAATCTGCAATAGCTTCATCTGCTGCTACCATTGCAAATTGAGTAAATCTATCCATTCTGTTTGCATCCTTAGAAGACATATAATCTTCAGGATTAAAATCTTTATCTTTAATTTCACCTGCTATTTTTACAGTGTGTTTTTCCGTATCAATAGATTCAATTAGTGAAACACCACTTTTACCATTAAGAAGAGCATTCCAAAAATTATCAACTCCAATACCGCATGGAGTAACTGCTCCCATCCCTGTTATAACAACTCTACGTTTTGTCATCTTCCCCTTTTCCTTAATCAATTCTCTGTTTACACAAATAATAAATAAAGAGGGCGAAAATATACAATCCTCACCCTCTTAATATAATTTTAAAACTTACTATGAGTGAGCTTCGATGTAGTTTACTGCATCTTGAACTGTTTGAATTTTTTCAGCTTCTTCATCAGGAATTTCGCAACCGAATTCTTCTTCGAAAGCCATAACTAATTCAACTGTATCTAAAGAATCAGCACCCAAGTCAGCAGTAAAGCTAGCTTCTGGAGTAACTAAAGCTTCATCACAGCTTAATTGATCAACTACAACTTTTTTAACTTTTTCTAATGTACTCATGTTTTTTATCCTCTTCATTATTGTGTAATACACTATTCTTCTAAATTATACTATTTCAAGAAAATTTTGCAATAAACTACAAAAATTGTTACACTTCTAGCTGAAATGTAACAATTTTTGAAATAAATATTTTTAATTAAGCACTAACATCAAATTTTGAAATCGCCAAACGTTTTAATGAAGATATTTTGTCTTCAACTGCCTTAACATCAGCATCCATAAGAATTGGCGTTCCGGTTTCTTTTTGATGATTTAATATTGCCTTTAACTTTTGGCGCATATTTCCTATTACACGATGTAGGATGTTGGGTTCAAAGTTATCATAAGAACTTCTAACATTTGCCATCAACTCAACAGCGTCTTTAACCACTGGTGATTTTGATTTGAAAGCAGGTTTATTATTAACTTGTTGACTAAAATTAGTTGATTTAATTGCGATATTCATATTTAACTCCTTTTGATTTCATGAAAAATCGTAAAAAAATTTTTTGCTAGTTTTTCAAAGAAACTATGTAAATTTTTGTAAACAAATTGTTCTTTTTATTAAAGTTTTTAGTCTAACTAGCCGATAACATTATTGTTAGACTTAGGGTGTGTATTATGGCAGTAAATAGAATAGAAATTTATACTTGTTCATTTTGTTCGTCAGGCGGAAGCGTTGATGAAGAAGAAAAAAGAATTATGCGCAGATTGTTGCAATATGGCATTAAACCGACAGGACAAAAAAGTATAGATAAACCAAAATTGCATGAAATTGAGTTGCAAAAAGCAAAATTAGAAGATTACGTTAGTAATAAATTTCTGACAGTTACAAAAAGTGAACAAGAAAAAATTCAGGCAAAGAAGAAAGAAAAACGCAAAGAAAGAAACCCCGAAAAATATACAAATTCTGAGCAAGCCCAAAAAGTTATGGGTGAACAAATATATTTGGCTATTAAAATGAAAAAAAAGAAGAAAATCTAGTTGGACTGAAAGCCCACCTAGATTTTGAAATAAAAATGGAAAGTTGATATTATTTAAAACAACTTTCCACTTTCAATTTTCAACTTTCAACTCGCATCTTTAATAAGACGCGCGCACACTATATCATCAAACCGCCTGCAACTTCGATAGCTTGACCTGTTACGTATTCAGTATCAAGAGCCAAGAATTTAACAACCTTAGCGATATCTTCCGGCGTACCTAATCTCTTCATTGGAATAGCTTTTAAGTATTCGTCAATGTTAGGAAGTTCTGCAGTCATAGCTGTTTGAATAAAGCCAGGACAAACTGCGTTTACTCTGATGTTTCTTCCGCCAAATTCTTTTGCAAGAGTTTGAGTCAAACCGATTAAACCTGCTTTAGAAGCTGAGTAGTTAGCTTGACCTGCGTTACCATGACGACCAACAATACTTGACATATTGATGATAGAACCTTGACGAGCCTTCATCATGTACTTGATTACAGCGTGAGTTACACAATAAGCAGATGTTAAGTTAATCTTAATAACTCTTTCCCATTGTTCCATATCCATTCTAATGAATAAACCGTCTTTTGTAATACCTGCGTTGTTCAACAATACGTCGATTTTACCGTGTTCAGCAATCATTTTATCAACAGCAGCTTGAACAGCTTCAGCGTTTGAAACGTCAAATTGGTAGAACCAAGCGTTTACACCCAAAGCCTTGATTTCATCAAGAGCAGGTTGAGCTTTTTCAGCTTCACAAATATCGTTAATAATAATGTCGCAACCAGCTTTTGCTAATTCTAAAGCACAAGCCAAACCGATACCACGTGAACCACCTGTAATAAGTGCAATTTTTCTTTCTGTCATGTAATTCTTCTCCTTATTTTTAAGTTTTTGTTGGGCAGGTATGCCCAACCTACATTTTCTATATTTTATTTTGATGTGCCAAATAGGAACATCAAAGTTTTGAGGTCACAAATTGTGACCTCACCTCTAAGCCTTTACACACCAGCCATTTGTTCTTTTAATGCGCTAACCGTTGCATCTAAAGAAGCTTTGTCAAACACATTGTAAACAGTTGTTTCAGGAGCGATTTTCTTATTCAAACCGGCAAGAACTTTTCCCGGTCCGATTTCAATAAATGTGTCAACACCTTCTGCAACCATTTTTTGAATAGTTTGTGTCCAATGAACTGATGAAGAAATTTGTCTTGGCATTTTTGATTTAAAATCATCAGCCTTAATTGTAGCTTCTGCGTCAACATTTGTAATAACAGGAATAGAAGCGTCATTTAAACTAAATTCAGCAACAAAGCTTGCGAATTCTTTACCTGCATTTTCCATGAATTTAGAGTGGAATGCACCTGAAACAGCAAGAGGTACAACTCTTCTTACACCGTTTGCAAGCAACCATTCAGAAGCGGCTTTAACGGCGTTATCATCACCTGTAATAACAACTTGCGCAGGTGAATTGTAGTTTGCAACATCAACATAACCAACTTTTGAACCTTCTTCCAATCCTTGTTTAAGCTGTTCTTCAGAAGCATTCAAAACTGCTGCCATAGAACCGCCTTTTGTAGCGCCCATCAAATCTGCACGTTTTTGGATAAGTTTAAGAGTTGTTTCTAAATCCATAACCGCTGCAGCATGCATTGCACAATATTCTCCCAAAGAATGACCCGCAACAAAATCAGCGTTAATATTTAATTCTGATTTTAAAGCTTCCATCGCTGCGATAGACATTGTTACAATTGAAGGTTGTGTATTAACAGTTTGTTTCAAATCTTCTTCAGGTCCTTCAAAACAAATTGTTGTAATACTTTTGTTCAAAGTTTTGTCAGCTGTATCAAAAACATTTTTTGCAGCTTCAAAATTATCATATAAATCTTTTCCCATGCCCACTGCTTGTGAACCTTGTCCAGGGAATAAAAATGCTACTTTTTTTACCATGTTTAACTCCTTATGTTTTATCGTGCCGTCATTCTGAGGGCGATTAGCCCGAAAGAATCCAGCTTTTTATAAATTATTTTCATTTAATCTAAAATTTCATAATATAAATCATTCCAATCCGGATTATTTATTTCAATTAATTCTAGTTTCTTTTTTCTTGGTGAATTTTTTAATTTCTTTTCTCTTTCAATTGCAGTTAAAATATTTTCAAAAACTTCATAATATCCAAGTTTATCAATACCGTATTTTTCAGTAAAACCTTTAACAAACTTTTGTTTATGCTCGTAAACTCTTTTTACTAAATTTGAGGTTACACCAACATAAAGAGTGCCATTTCGTTTATTAAATAAAATATATACATAACTGCAATTGTTTTTCAAATTTCAATGTCCCATTTTGCCGAAAAAGCTGGATTGTTTCGCTCCGCTCACAATGACGGCACGGATTATGCTAAAGAACCTCCCACCTTTCCTAACATATTCCTTCTCTCAATCTCACAATTGCGCCACCCCAAGTCATGCCTGCGCCAAAACCGCAAAGAATAGCTGTTGAGCCTAATTTAACTTTTCCTTGTTCAACGCTTTCTGCCATTGCAAGAGGAATTGAAGCTGCTGATGTGTTACCGTAATATTTAATATTAGTAACAACTTTTTCTTCTGAATATCCTAATCTTTCTTGAACAGCGTGAATAATTCTTAAGTTTGCTTGGTGAGGTATCAAATAATCAATATCCTCAGCCTTCATGCCTGCATTTGTAATCATTTCTTCCACATATTGAGGAAGAACTCTTGCAACAAATTTGTAAACTTCTTTACCGTTCATTACAATACCTTGTTTAACTTCATCACAAGGTTCAACAAGCGGACAATTTTTACCTGCAAATGGTAATTCAATTAAAGAACCTAAAGAACCATCAGCTTTGATATCAATAGCAATAATGTCGTCAACACCATCTTCTGCTTGAGTTACAACCATAGCACCTGCACCGTCACCGAACAAAATAGAAGTTGAACGGTCTTCCCAATTTAAAAGTCTTGAATTATTATCTGTTGCGACAATTAAAATCGTTTTGTACATTCCACTTCCGATATAAGCTTTTGCCATGCTTAAAGCGTAAATTAAACCTGAACAAGCTGCTGTAATATCAAATGAAGGAACATGATTAGGAATTTCTAATCTCGCTTGAACTTGGCAAGCTAGCGCAGGATATAATTGAGGTGGCGCAGAAGTTGCTGCTATAACCATATCAATTTCATCTACGTTAATACCTGATTTTGCAATCGCTCTTTTTGAAGCTTCTACTCCTAAATCTATTGCATCTTCATTGCCTGAAACAAGACGTCTTTCTTTAATCCCTGTTCTTGTATAAATCCATTCGTCAGATGTTTCGTATAATTTTGTTAAATCATCGTTTGTAATAATTGTTTCAGGCACGCTATATCCAACGCCTGCAATTCTTAAAGGAATTGTATTATTTCCCATTGTATGTTTACTCCTCTTTTGTTTAATCTATTCCCCTCTACTTAAAAGAGGGAGCAGTCGTTGGCGAGCCGTGCGCGCCTTACGAATGCGGGTGAGGGTTTTACCCTCTTTAGTTATTGTTGGACAGGAATGTCCAACCTACATTTCTCTTAATTTTGTGGATTGCTTCGTCGCTCACGCTCCTCGCAATGTTTTGGCGTTCCACCTTAAGCGTGCTGTCATTGCGAGCCTCGTAAGAGGTGTGGCAATCCATTTGTTATTAATCACGGAAAAATTTTGGGTAACTCTCTTTGCCCAAAATTTTTCACGTTTTATTAAAATTAATTTAATTTATCCTTCAATTTTCTCAGCAATCTTTCTGTTTACACCGGTTTCAACTGCTTCTTTAGCTACTCTTACAGCATTTTTAATCGCGTAAGCCTTACTTCTTCCGTGAGAAATAACTGTAATACCTTTAACGCCTAAAAGTAAACAACCGCCGAATTCTTCGTAGTTAATTTTTTCATAAATTCTTTTCATGAAAGGTTTTGCTAACATACCAATCAACATGCCTAAGAAATCAGATTTAAACTCACTCTTAATCATCTTGAATAACAACGAAGATGTGCCTTCTGTAACTTTCAACACTACATTACCTACAAAACCATCACAAACAACAACATCGCACAAGTTCAAGAATAATTCTCTGCCTTCAATATTACCCATGAAGTTGAATTTTTCTTTTTCTTCTTCTAATAAGTTGTAAGTGTTTTGAGCAAGTTCGTTACCTTTTCCTGCTTCTTCACCGATATTCAAAACCCCAACTCTAGGAGTTTCAATACCTAAAACATTTTTAGAAAAAGTCATGCCCATAATAGCAAACTGTTTAAGCATTTGAGGTGTACAATTGCTGTTTGCACCACCATCAATAATTACGATTGGCTTTTTCATTGTAGGAAGTGTTACAGCAATCGCAGGTCTATCAATTCCCGGAATTCTACCTAAGCCGAATAAACTTGATGCCATAGCTGCACCTGTAGAACCTGCTGCAACTAAAGCATCTGAACTTCCTGTTGCTACAGAATTAACAGTTAGAACAATTGAAGAATTCTTTTTCTTACGAATAGCTTGCCCAGGAGCTTCGCCCATTTCAATAATTTCAGATGCGTGAGTAACCTTGATATCAAGCGATTTAACATCAACTCGAACTCTTCTTTTTCTGCCGGCTTTACCGCAATCAGAAAGAAAACCCTCTTGTTGAATCACTTCAAGACAATGCTCAATTCTATCCTGCTTACCTACTAATTCTAAAGCTACACCGTATTCAGCGGCTGCCCATACTGCACCTGCAACAATTTCAAAAGGAGCGTGATCTCCACCCATTGCATCAATAGCTATTCTTGTCATTTAACTCTTCCCTTTATCCATTAAATTATTTAGAAAACAGGGTGCGACTTAAAAGCCGCACCGTTCAATTTCCTTAACTAAGCTTCCGGTTTTTCTTCTGAAGATTCTTCTTTTACTTCTTCAGCTTTTTCTTCAACCTTAACTTCTTCAACTTTTTCAGCTTTTTTTGAAGATTTCTTTTCTTCTTTTACTTCTTCTTGGAAGCCTTCAGCTTTATTAGAAACTACTTTGCCTTTGTAAGTTCCGCAAGCTGTACAAACTGTGTGAGTTAAAACCTTAGCTCCACAATTTGGACAAGTTGTTAATTCAGGCTTTGTAGCCTTCCAGTTTGATCTTCTTTTACCTTGAGCGCTGTGCCCTGTTCTTTTCTTTGGTACTGCCATTTTTCCTATACCTTTCTATCTTGTTGTACTACTTATATATTCTTTAGTTGTTGCGTTGGGCTGAAAACCCAACCTACATACCCTTATCAGGGAGAGGTAAAACCTCTTTATTTTGGGTTAATTTGAATGTTTTTAAATACGTCCATTCTGTCGTCGTGGATTTCCATATCTTCATCAGACACAAATAATCCCTCATTACAATTTATACCACAAACTTTTTTATTTGGTAACTGTAATATTACAGATTGATACAATAAGTCATAAATGTCAATCTCTTTAGCACCGTTTAAATCCGTAATGAATTGACCGCTTTGCAGCTCAACCTCTTGTGAATACTCATCATGAAGCGAATGTTTAGCATAAGTTTCGTCAATATCAAAATCCAAAATATATTCATATTTGTTAAGACATCTATCGCACTCAAGCGTAACTTTACCATCAACATGACCGCTCACTTCAATATAGCCACCTAAAGATTTAAATTCTAAATCAGCTTTTACGTTACAATTTTCAAGTTCTTTAATTTCAGCTTCAAACTCTATGCAAAGCGTCTTATCTTGTTCTCTTTCAATGTCTTCAATAAGAACAGCGTTATGATTCTTTATGTGCTTTTCTTTAGGCATAAGGTTCTTCCTGCAATACTAATCCTGCAATTTGAGTTGAAACAAAACACAATTTTTTAATTGGTCCCACAGGTTCTTTTTCAACCAAAACAGGAGTTGGACTTTTCATTAATTGCTTCAATTCAGCATAAACTGCTTGCGGATTTTCGAAATACATTACGACAGGAGTCGCAGAGCCCTTTAAGAAAAGGATTACAGCTTGTCTTGTTTTCTGTGGAGTATTAAATTGTTGAACCATAAGTTCTCCTTTATCTTTCTACACACCAAAAATTATATTACAAAAAGATGAAAATGTTAAATAATGCTTTTTAGGAGTATAATTAAATAATTGGGAGAATAAAATAATGTTTGAAAAAATTAATGAAATTTTAAAAAATGACGGTGTTATTGCCTATGTTACCGATACGGTTTGGGGGCTTGGATGCTTACCGACAAGTGAAAAGGCCGTAAAAAAGATTTATGATATCAAACATCGTGACGGCAAAAAACCGCTAATCTTAATGAGTGACGAGTTTTATAATTTATTTGAATATGTAAAACAACCGATAAATAAAGAAGCTCAACGCTTAATCAAACAATATTTCCCCGGAGCATTAACTCTTGTTTTGGAAAAATCTGAAAAAACTCCTGATTTTATAACATCTTCTATGCCTACTGTCGGAGTTAGAATTCCAGACAATGAAACATTCGCAAATATTTGCAAAAATATCGACGGACGAGTTTTAGCAACAACCAGTGCAAATCTTTCAGGCGAAGCTCCTGCTTTGACTTATGATGAAGCTGTTAAATATATTGGCGATAAAGTAGATTTAGTAATTCCTGATTATGGACATTTAGCAAAGGGGAAAGCTTCAACTGTTGCCGGATTTAATAATGGTGAAGTTGTTGTATACAGACAAGGTGAGATTGAAATTTAAACAATAAAGCTCTAAGCTTCATCTTCAATTTTGCCTTCTGCTTTAGATTCAGAATTAGCATAACTCTTGAACGCTTTTGCATAATCTTTTACCACAATTTGTTCCTCTTTTGTATCAGGATTTTCTGTTTTTACAGCCTCTGTTTTTGGTGAAAATGCTTGTTCTGCAGAGTTTTCACTTTGTTTTCTGCAATATTCCATATATTCTGCATAAGTAATTGTGCCGTCATCGTTTCCATCAATAACTTCTTCATAGTTAGAATCGCCTTTTCTTGCATAAACTTTTTCAGAATCACTATTTTCTACTGCGCTTTCAGATTTTTCTGCCTTTTCAGCCTCTTGTTGAACTTTTTCACTACTTTCTGCGGCCTTTTTGTTAAGCTGATATGTCATTCGATTATTCAGCATCAATACACGCTCTTTATACCCAATACCGTTTTCATCACAGTAATCCATAAATTCTTTGAACGTAATTACACCATCTTCGTCTGTGTCCATTTCTTTTTGATACATAGGCTCATCCTTTGTTGCATAGACAGCGTTTTTAGAATTTGAAAAATTATTAGTTTGAATTCCAAAAGATTTGTTACCAATATTTGTAACTCCAAGACCAATCCCTGTCATCATTGAATCCTTTCATTAAAAACAACATACTATTTTTATTATAACTTGTTTTCAAGATTTCTCAATACTAAAGCCCGTTTCCTTAAATATACAAAGCTTTACAAAAATTAATATTTCAATTGGGGTATTGACAGAATTTAAAACATCCTATATAGTGTAAAAGCTACAATTAATAAAAAAAGGGATTATTTTTGTTTAACATTATCTCAAAAACCATTAACAATAATAAACGTCGAGTGATGAATTCGATGGTCGTGTTGTGTTGTGGTTTTATGGGATTACAGGTTTGTTAAACTAATTTAATATAAATAGATTTGTTTTAGGCTTGTAAAATCCAAAGGGAATTTACAAGCCTAAATTTGTACACCATCAAGGAGGACCTAATGAGAATTAATCCAATCGCACAAAAAGTAAACTACGCTAGCTATGCTCCCGTTCAACACAAGAAAGCCGAAAAAGAGCAAACAAAAAATTTCACGGATTTAAATTTACTAAATAGTAATTACAACAATGTTGCTATTAATTTTAGAGCCATGCCTGTAAACGGTGCAAAAGAACTGGTAAAACAAATTCCGTTAGAAGATAGAATTTCATGCGTTTTACAAACATTCAAACTTGGTGATTTATTACTTGTTGGCAAAAATATTAACGAATGTGCAAAAAAAATGCTAAGTGCCGACAACATTGGTGATAATGCCATCAAACGCGCATTTTTCATTGCAGAAGAAAATTTGGATGGCAATTTAGGTTTTGTAAAAAATAGTATCGGAGATACACAAGTTATTAATTTAAATGATTTTAATATTCCTTTTACAAGCGGAAATCAAACAGAACAGCTTAAGCCTAACGAAAGTTTTTATTTAATTGATGGTGACAAACTTGATATTAAAGGTAAAGCTTTGCAAATAAAAGATAAGCCAAATACAGATTTAAGTAAATTCAGAAAAACTTTTGCAAAAACGTTTGATTACAATAAAGAAGTACAGGAAAAACTGGAACAAGTGAACAAAAAAACTCTTTCAAAACTGGTTGTAAAAAATCATAAAGGTAGCTCAGGTGTTACATTCGCTGATGTAGGCGGTTTAGACAAACTTAAAGAGGCACTAAAAAGGGATGTAATATTTCCTCTACGTTATCCAGAAGCATACGAAAATATTGAAACAAATCACGGTGCAATTCTTTATGGACCTCCAGGAACCGGTAAAACACATATCGCAAGAGCATTGGCGAATGAAGCCGGAGCAAACTTTATCAGTCTTAACGGACTAGAGCTTGAATCAAAATGGGCAGGTGAAGCTGAAGAAGGTTGGAGAGAATTATTTAAGGATGCAAAAGAAAGCCAACCAAGCATAATTTTCTTGGATGAATTTGACGCTGTTGCAAGAAAAAGAGGCGGTAGTGATGAATATGGTGATAAAATTGTAAACCAAATTTTAACATTAATGACAGATATTGATAACGAAGGCGATAATGTTTTTGTACTCGCAGCCACAAATAATTTTGACGCATTAGATAAAGCAATAACTCGTGCCGGACGTTTTGGCAAACACTACAAAGTTGATACACCGGATTTAAACGGTCTAAGAGATATTTTCAAAATCCATACAAAAAACAAGCAGATTGATGAAAATGTCGATGTAGAAGGCATGCTTAAAAAACTTGAAGGCTTAAAAGCAAGTGGTGCCGATGTTAGATTTGTAGTAAATGAAGCTCATCATCACGGATTTAAAAGAAGCGGAATTTACGAAAAGATGGAAAATAAAACTTTCAAAAAAAGTGATACGGACAATTTCAAAATTATACAAGAGGATTTTGATAACGCAATGAACGACTTTTTAGAAAACAAAAAAGCATCAGATCGTCATCCGATTGGTTATGGAAACTAAAGAGTTATAACAAAGAGAATGCTAAAAAAGCATTCTCTTTGTTTACATATTAATAATGTAGAAAATATCTTAGCGCAACCATTACTGCTACAGCTACAACAATAATTTTTTTAAATAAGTCTTGAAAAAAGTTTTTGTTTGATTTATGATTGCAAAGGTCGCATTGCGATTTGAAAATTTCAGCATGCGGAAGTAGCTCAGTTGCCAGTGAGGCAAAGGCTATGAAGCTAACAAAAGTTTAGGCGGTGAGAGCCGAACAATTTAAAGATGTCGGATACTCTACCAACTAAACAGATAAAAAGCTAACATGCGGAAGTAGCTCAGTTGGTAGAGTATCTGCCTTCCAAGCAGACTGTCGCGAGTTCGAGTCTCGTCTTCCGCTCCATTTTACACTAGATTAGAAATATAAATAGAGTCCTTTGGGGCTCTTTTTCTTTATTTATTTTTATGCGACGCGGAAGACTCGACTTCGTCTCTCCCCTCCATTTGCGTAAGATAATAAAACCACTAAAAAAGACCCACCACAGGTGAGTCTTTTAAAATTGCCCTTGGCCAGACTTGAACTGGCACCGAGGGTGAACCCCGATTGGATTTTAAGTCCAACGCGTCTACCGATTCCGCCACAAGGGCATGCGGATATTAAATTTTCATTTCTCTGTAGCGGAATCGGTAGAACATCTACCTCCCCTCTCATAAAACGTGACATTTAGTCACCTTTTATTCGGCAGAGTGCCACAAGGGCATGCGGATATTTAACTATCACTGAACCTATACTAATATAAAAAAAATTATAAGTCAAACGCAAAATTTAACTTATTTATATCGTCTTCTGAAAAATTGATATCTACAATACAATTTTTAAACTCTTGTCATAATCTATCGTTAAATTCTTTAAATTTGTTAATTATATCCCATTTTCTAAACGTTACAGTTCTGTTCTAATTTTATTTCTAATTTTATTCCTAATTAATTTATTAAGAATTGTAAATTTAAAAAAAATACATTCTTTTTTCTTAATAATTCTTAACGGTTTTTCAAAAACTCTACACTTCTCTTATTGCAAGGGTTTTGAGCAAATCAGCCCAGCTTTTTGTTAAGTTTTGTAACAAGGTGATATCAAGCGTTAAAGTTTTTCTAAAAATCGCCGTAGACACAATTATCAAAGCTGTTGATTAGGAAATAAAAAATAGGAGTTGTGTCGTGATGAAAAAAGTAGTTTTAATGTTATTTGCGTTTTTATTTTTAGGAGTAAACCAAGCGTTCGCTTACAGAGTTACAGATTTCTCTAGTGATGCAAAAATTGTTGAAGCTGTAAGAGTTTTGGAACAAGCCGGCGAAACAGATGTATTAAGAAGCCTTGAAAGAAGAGCTGTAAGAATCAAATTCAATAATCTATCTATGGTATCATACAATAGTGCAAATGCATTTGCAGTAAGCACAACAAATGAATTTGGCACAAAAGTTATTTATATCAATTCAATTTACAGAAATGCACCTGCTGAACAAATCGCTTGCTTAATTGCACACGAAAGCTGTCACACCGGTTACAGTGCAACTTTAGCAGAAGAAACAACTGCTACACAAAAAGAAGCAGCATGCTGGACAAGACTTAAATCAGCATCAAAAGTTTATCCAGACAATAAATTAACAAGAAGATTAGACAAATTGAGCGGTCTATACTTAGCTTCTTCAAACAACAACAACTTGGTTGAACAAAAAATTGCATCAAGCAGTTTCTACAGAAGCCAATTAGGTTTAAACTAATCAATTAAATTTATCAACTCCTATTTATAATAGTTTGTAACGCCTTCACAAATGTGAAGGCGTTTTTGTAGAGTAGACTCTTGATTTTTTTGTATTTACTTGATAAATTAAGTATAAAGACACCAAGCTTGATAAAAGCCTGTGACATTACAAGAAAAGTTGACTAGATGTCAAGTTTTCACCGCAATAGGTAGCGTCGCTACCGCAAGACACAGGCAAGGTATAACAACTAAATATTAAGACGCCATATTACATAAGGGCCTGTGGCATTGCAAGGGAAGGTGACTAAATGTCACGTTACCGCCGCAATAGGTAGCGTCGCTGCCGCAAGACACAGGCAAGGCATAACAACTAAATATTAAGACGCCATACTTTAATAAGGGCCTGTGGCGCAGCGGTAGCGCAGAGGACTCATAATCCTTTGGTCGTGGGTTCGAATCCCTCCGGGCCCAAATTTTAATAAAAAAAGAGAGCATTCAGCTCTCTTTTTTTATTAAAATTTTCCAAAAATACGGTTGATTTAGTGTATCAAATTGTTATAATTGAATTATGGACGGATTTAGTATTGGAAAAATTTTAGCCGGTTTGAGAAACCCCGAAATATACTTAAAAAAGCTTAAGCAACAAGAAGGAATTGGTACAAATACCGGGTTTAACAATTCACTTACGCAACCTAAGCCAAATATTTCGCAAACAATCGCTTCTACAGTTGGTTTGATGCAGCAACTTCAAATGAACCAAATTGCAAGCATGGACAGATCAATTTATATTAAAAATTTACTTGGACTCCCGCAGACTTTAGGAGAGATTTTACTTGCCGTGCAAGACAAAAACCGCCCTATTAACACTGTAAATACAAACACATTGTTACTAAATGATTTAAATGAAGAGCTATTGAAAAATCAGAAAATGATTTCTCAATTGTTTGATGATACATCTGAAATACCATTAAACGTAACCTCTCAAAACATTCAGACCCAAATTGCAGCAAACCAAAAAGATGCAGTAATGCTCTTTTTTAGTGGCATGATTCACATGCCGGCAGTTTCAGAAATGATATTGAAAAACAGCAAACAAGCAGTTGCGAACTTAATAATAGCAATGGCTTCAGCTTCTAAAGGTGGCATGTCGAACGACCAAATCACAGAAACCCTAAGTATTATTAACTCTTGCGTATCAATGGCTAGTTCTGACAATCCGACACAGACTTTAAAAAGTTTGATGCTTTTGTATTTACCTTGGCTTCCGCTTAACGAGGGTGTAGGATTTGATTTAGAAGTAGAAGCTCCTGATGGTGAAAATGCATCAAATGATTCAAAATTAACCGTACTTATTCAAACCAGAAACTATGGTAACGTAAAAGGTGTGTTTACTCTAACAACATCAAATTCTGTAGATATTTATATTTTATGCTCAGAAGATTTTCCGAAAAAAACTCTGCAAAAAAGCTTGATGGAAGAAAGTTCTGCACACGCAATGAATACAACGATTGACGTAGAATCTGTTGTACCGATTAAGAAGGAAATCTTAGAAAAAAACGAAGCGAAAGTAAATCTTTCTGCAACAAATGAAATGAACCCTTATTTACTTTTAATGGCACACGCGTTTATTAGAAACACTATTTTCATTGACTCAAATGGCGTACAGGAAGCTGCCTAATTTAGTTTTTAAATGGAATTCTCTTTGCTAACTGAGTTGATAAAATTAAGGCTTTTTCTGCGAAAAATAATGGTAAATTTTCTAAATCACCCTGTATAGAAACCATCGCATTGTTATATATAAGTTTTTCATCGACACCATCAATAATCAATGTGCTAATTGTATCAATAAATCTATCATATAATTTTTCTACAGACAGAGATTTTATCAAGTTTTCATTTTTTACAGGAACAATGCCCCAGTTAATAATTCCACCACCACGCAAGAATGAATTTATCTTATCAGATATTATATTTATATTATTTGGATTGTGATATGCGTCAAAGGAAATAATATCAACCCCTGCTTTTATCGGAATCTGCCAATCACATTTTTCAAAAGATTGAATACAAACTTTTGCTCCGGCTTCTTTAATTTTTTCAATTGTTTTTGCAAGAAAATTAACTATAACATCTTGTGTGATATCTTCATTCTCTCTTTTTAGTTCTCCAATTTTATAAAGCAATGGTTCCTCTAATACAACAATTGGTGTTGTATTAGGTGAAAATGATTTTATTTCGTTAATAAACCAGAGTGCCTTCACCGCAACAGCTTCAACGAGTAATTTTCTATATAATCTATCAGAGGCGATTTGCTTATTGCCTTCCGTACTCAAAATTTGGGAGGCGGTCAAAGGACCTAATAAATTTATAACTGTGTATGCAGGTTTCAATCTATTTATAATCAACATATACTTTGGTAAAAAATATGAACAATCGCCAAATGGTTCTAAGTTTTCCAATGTTGGATTATTAAAAGCCACATCTAATGCATTTATTTCTTGCCTAAAAGTTATCGCATCATCTACCAAAACCGCATTTTTGCCTTGAAATTTTATATTTGGAATGTTTGATAGTGTTCTAAAAAGTAGATTTTCATCAATATCAACTTTTGGTAATAAAGCTAAATATGGAATTTTTTCATAAAGTTTAACCATCATTTTTGTGGTAGCTGAATCATCTTCATATGGCAATGAACCAACCGGCATGCATCTAGGGAATGAATTTTGCATAAAACCTCTCTTTTATATAAAAAAACGTGCCAACACATAATATCGGCACGTTTTAGAAATCCTTGATATAAAACTATGCTTCAGTTTCTTCTGTTTCTTCAACAGCTTCTTTAACAACTTCTGAAGCAGTTACTACAACTTTTAATTCAGTTCTAACTTTTGAAGTTAATTTAATTAACATTGTGAATTCACCGATTCTATTGATTGGTGCATTCAATGAAACAGTTTTTCTATCAACTTCAATACCTGCTTTTTCTTTTAATTCTTCACACAATTTCTTAGTTGTAATTGTACCGAATAATTTACCGCTTTCACCAGCTTTTGCTGATAATTCGATAGAACCAAGTTTTTCAATTTGTTCAGCTTTAGCTAAAGCTTCTTGGTGTAATTTTTCTTGTTTAGCTTGAAGTCTTGCTAAGTTTTGTTCTCTGTTCTTCAAAGCACCTTCTGTAGCTATTTCTGCATAATTTTTAGGAATTAGGAAGTTTCTAGCGTAACCATCTTTAACGTTTACTAAATCGCCAGCTTCACCGATGTTTTGAACTTCTTTTTTCAATATTACTTGCATTTCTTTTTCTCCTTTAATAATTATTGGGCTAGTATAAACCTATACTACCTGAAAAAAGATTAAATGTCGAGCCCCCATGAGATTTGAGCTTAAAATAAGTTCACAGAATGTAAAGATAGTCACTTGTATTTTTACTATTATTAAAACTTTTTATCCCCATTTAACAATTTGTGGTAAAATATCTTAAAAGGAGTTTTAAGAATATGGCTTTAGAAATGCAACAATCACAAATGGAACTTGATAGAATTTCAGCAATAAAAACAATTGATTCTGAAATTGATACAATTAATCATTTAAAAGACTCTGTAAAAGCGGAGAATCTTACTAAAGCCTTAGATTTTATGCAAAACTCAAAAGGTCGAATAATTATAACCGGCATGGGAAAATCAGGTCATATCGGTCGTAAAATTGCAGCATCATTAGCTTCAACAGGAACTCCGTCATTTTTTGTACACCCTGCAGAAGCAAGCCATGGAGATTTGGGCATGATTACTGAAGATGATGTTGTAGTTGCCATATCTAACAGCGGTGAATCAAGAGAGCTTATTGATATTTTAAATTATTGTAAACGTTTTGGCATAAAACTTATTGCCGTAACAAAAAATGCGGAAAGTTCTCTCGGTAAAGCTGGTGACGTTGTTTTAGAACTTCCAAATAACGGTGAAGCTTGTCCGCTCGGACTGGCACCGACGAGTTCAACCACTGCTACACTTGTCCTTGGTGATATTTTAACAGTTGGAATGATTGAAAGAAAAGGTTTTTCAAAAGAAGATTTCAATGATAGACATCCGGGAGGAAAGCTTGGTTCTATCTTGAAGCGTGTTTCTGATTTGATGCATACAGGTCAAGAAATGCCTATTTTGGATGAGAATTCAAACATGCAGGCTGTGCTTTTAGAAATGACTTCAAAACGTTTGGGTTGCGTAGGTTTTATAAATCAAACGGGCGATTTAACAGGAATTCTTACGGATGGCGATTTAAGAAGATGTTTATCTTCAAAAATTTTAGAAGAAAAAGCAATTGATTTGATGACGCGCAATCCAAAAACAGTTTCGCCAAATGCAATGACAGCGGAAGCTTTAAAAATTATGCATGATAAGAAGATTACAAACCTCTTTGTCTTGGAAGGTAAAAAGCCTGTCGGTGTAATTCATATTCACGATTTGCTTAACAACGGAGTGGCGTAATTTATGGATATAAATACCGAAAAGAAATTTGCAGCGGGGCTTTCAATAACCTCAAATGCGTTAGTTATTGCTACTAAAATTATTGCCGGCATGGTATCTGGAAGTATCAGTATAATTTCGGAAGCTATTCATTCGCTTTCCGACTTTTTGGCTTCTGTTTTAACATTTTTTGCCGTAACTCGTTCCGCCGAACCTGCAGATAAGAGTCACCCATTTGGTCACGGTAAATACGAAGATATGTCAGGTTTTATAGAAGGCGGTTTAATTATTTTTGCAGGCTTTTTTATTATATATGAAGCTCTCAGCAAGCTAATAAAAGGTTACACTTTAGAATCGGATTCTATGCTCGGGATTTATGTTATGGCATTTGCCGTTATTGCTAATTTTTTAGTAAGCAGATATCTTTTTTATGTCGCAAAAAAATCAGACTCGGTATCACTTTTAGCGGATGCCGAACATTTGAGCACTGATATTTTTTCTTCACTGGGTGTTTTTGTCGGTTTAGTTTTAATAAGAATCACAGGCATTGCGGCATTAGATCCGCTTATTGCATTAATCGTTGCTTTAATTATCTTAAAAGCAGGTTTTTCAATTTCAAAAGAAACTTTAAATAATTTACTTGATGGTTCTTTACCTGCAGAAGATATCGCAAAAATTGAAGTAATTCTGAAAAGAAATTCCATTATTAAAGGATATAAAAATATTAAAGGTAGAAAATCGGGTCAATATAAAGATATAGAATTAACTCTTTTATTTAATCCTGATATGAAAATCAGCTGTGCACATAACGTTTGTGACCAAATTGAAAATGAAATCAAATCTAATTTAGGACAAGTGAACACTATAATTCACGCAGAACCGTATTTTGTGTCAAAAGGCTCGGATGAGATAAAATAATAAATGTTAATATTTCTTTACAAAACGAATAAAAATACTTGTATTTGTTTGTAAAAAATATATATGCATGATATTATCCTTGTATACAAATCCAAACAATCACAATTTGAAGGAGATCCCTATGTTAGACTTTTTGTTCAAAAAAGAAACTGTAAATTCTTGTGAAAATTTAAACAGTTTCTATTCTAAGCTTAAAGAAATGTATTCTTTTGATAGTATTTCAGACGAAAGAAAAGAATATTTAAAGACAACAATGTCAAAATTCGGGTATCTTCCTTATCCGCAAGTTAAAGCTTTAGAAGAATTATCTGATGCTGAAGTTTTATTTGCGCTTGAATCAAAATGGGAAGCTAACGGAGTTTTCAAAGACGGCAAATTTGAATTTTCAAAATCAAGCGTTTTAGCAAGAAATAATGTTAAGAATTCAAGCTGGTTACAAAAAGAAGGACACGATATTAAATTAACAAACCTTGCAGGTTTAGGCAAAGATAACACTCAAGCAGGTAAATTTATGGATTGGATGCGCCAACTATTGATTTTACCTACCGGAAATTTAGATAATAACGTATTTTCTACAACAATGTATTTAATTCCGTTCCATCCGCGCGAATTTGGTTGTGCTTATCTTCCGACGGCAAGTTGCGTTAGCCCTAATTTGGAAGACAAAAATATTTTAGAAAAGACCGGTTTGAATGTAGATGAACAGGTTAAAACATTTATTCAAATGACACAACTTGCAGGACACCCTGTAATTTATGATATACTTCCACAAACAGGAAGATTTTCAAAAATCGTTTTAACAACTCCTGATTGTGCACGTTGGTTTGACATTAACGCTTTAATTGAAGAATTATCAAAGAATGTTGATAAAGTAGCACAAGAACTTAAAGATAAATATTCTCAAGATGATTTAGCTATTGTAAGCGGTATTTACAAAAAATCTATCAAAGGCGAAAGCTACGGAGATTTGTCTGAACATTATCAAAATATTTTTAATGAATTAGACGAGCTTTTAAAAGAAACAAAAATTTTCTTATCTAATTCTATGTTAGAAAAAAGTATTCAAGACAGATTGCACAAAAAAGCAAAATCAATTATTAATGCTGTTGCAGGCAATAAACACAATAAAAAAATGTCAGAAAATGATATTAAAAATCAAGGTGAAATTATTCAAGCTTTGATTAAAGACGGTATGTGGCCTGCTCCTGGTGGTGCTTGGTGCTCTGCAGGAGTTCCAGTATTTGACAAAATGAGCGAAGGCGCATCATATCCAACATTCAAACATTACAAGTTTGACGGCGAAGACGTAACTCACTTTGCAAACCTTGATTGTCAAACACCTTATTACTTTGCATTCTTGGAAAACGGAGCTTTAAACAAACCGGTAATTGAATATTTTGTTAATTATATGGTTAAACTCCAAACAGAATATAATTTTGACGGATTTAGGGTTGACCATATTGACCACATTGTAGATAAAGTTTCTGAAAATAATGGCAGACCAATAAGTTATCGTGCACCGAGAGTTGTGCTTGGAAAAATGAACAGAACCTTAAAAAGTAAAATCCCTTATTTTGGAACTCTTGCAGAATATATGTTGTGGGATGATTTCTTAAAAGAATATCACAAGGATATGAGTTTTGATCTTTTGTGGGGAAATGATATTGTTTCTCAATCCGAAAAAACACCGGAAAAGATTATGGAAGATAATCAACACCTTACAAATTACAACGTTAATTACAAAAAAGGTGAAAAACTTTCTATTTTAAAAACTTATAATAAAGAAAATAATTT
>OIYY01000022.1_pt1 | contig 118827 bp, 123 predicted proteins | sample 1588341 | NCBI WGS metagenome assembly OIYY01 (sample SAMN03283287) | human gut metagenome | biome: human-associated habitat; material: feces | host: Homo sapiens | place: Peru | collected 2012
TTTCCCTTTTTCCTATTGATTTTCCAACGACTCGTTAAACAGTCGTTTTTCTTTTTTTAGGGGTATTTAGGAAGTTTAATCCACCCTATTCACATGTTCCATTTTTTAAGATATAATCAATATATGAATGATATTTTAAATAAAATTAAGGGAACAGTTGTCGTTTCAGTTCAAGCAATGCCATCAGAACCGTTGTACCAAGAAGAATGTATCAACGCAATGATGAAATCTGTTGTTACAGGCGGAGCAGGAGCATTAAGAGTTGCAGGAGCAAGAGATGTAAAAAATGCGAAAAAACTTTTCAATATTCCTGTCATTGGATTAACAAAACCAAATGTTATTCCACAAAATTGGAAAGAAATTGTTTACATCACACCGACAATCAAAGAAGTTATTGAACTTGTTAACGCAGGGGCTGACATTATTGCAACAGATGGAACTCAAAGAAAACGCCCAAATGGAGAAAAGTTAACAGATTTAATAAAATATATTCATATAAACAAAAAACTTGCAATGGCAGATATTGCAACCCTTGAAGACGGGTTAAAAGCAAAAGAAGCTGGAGCAGATATTTTATCAACAACCCTTGCTGGATACACATTAGAATCAGCAAATTCACCAGCGAATGAACCTGATTTTGAACTTTTGAAGCAACTTGTAGAACAAACAAATTTACCAGTTGTATTAGAAGGGAGAATTTGGGAACCAGAACAAGTTGATAAAGCCTTTGAACTTGGAGCTCATTGCGTTGTTATTGGGTCTGCAATTACTAGACCACAACTTATAACTAAAAGATTTGTTTTTAGAGGGAAAAATAGATGAAAATATTTCCACTTCGACCTTTATCCAATTTAGATAAAGCGAAAAACCTAATAAAAATAATCGAAAAAAACAAAGAATACAAACAAATCTCAACACCAAACTATGACAGAAAAGTTGAGATGCTAGGGAAAGAATATACCATAAGGGAAATCCGAAGCATTTACAAATTTGTAAAAACAAGAATGGAAATGTTTTTAGGTAAATAAAGGAGTTTGTAATGAAAAAAGCACTTGCATTAGATGTTGGCGGAACAAAAATTTATAATGCAATAATCAACGAAAACGGAGAAATCATTAGTGAAATAGAAAAACACTCAACTCCGAAAACCTATGAAGAAATCAAACAAGTATTCACAGAAATAATCAAAAAACACGAAAAAGATGTTGACGTTATCGCTTTTTCAACTTGTGGAGCGGTAAATAACGGAAACACACAAATAATTGGTTCGACTGGCAATATTGCAAAAGGATATCCAAATATGCCGTTTAGAGAACTTTCAACAAAGCCTGTTTTTGTTGAAAACGATGCAAATTGTGCAGCTTGGGCTGAACACGAAATTGGCTCATCTAAAAATTGTGCAAACAGTATTATGTTAACTCTAGGAACAGGTGTTGGAGGAGGGTTCATAGTAAACAATCAACTCCTAAAAGGGAAAAATGGTGCAGCTGGCGAAGTTCATTTTAAAATGTATTCAGACAAAAGAAGAAAATGCACTTGTGGCTCTTGGGATTGTTTTGAAATCTATACATCAGGAACAGGATTGAGAATTACAGCTCAAGAAATGCTAAATAACCCAAAAGTAACAACCTACGATGTTATAGATGGTGTCAAAGCAGGTGATACAAAAATGTTAGAAGTTTATCATAGATGGGAAGATGATATAACTAACGGAATTATTGGACTAGCAAACATTTTTGACCCTGATTGTGTTGTATTATCAGGTTCTATGGCTCAGTTTGTCGAAACCGAAAAAATCGAGCAAAATGTAAATAAAGAAATCGTAACCACACCTACAAGAGTAGTTAAAGGCTCTGCGGGAAACTATTCAGGAATGATTGGGGCCGCTCTCTTAGCCTTTGAAAAAGGGGTAGTTTAATGGGAAAATCAAAAGCTAGGATATTCAGAAAAGGTATCAATGACCAAATACCAAGAATTAGCCGTGCTGATGCTATTTCTGAAACAGTTAAACACCTTGAATCAAAAAATATAAATGATGCCAAAAGCCTCATCACAATGTTTGGACTATCAGCAGAAGAAATTTTGGAAGCAGGTGGTAGTTACGAAGCTGTAATTGCAGTAAAAAACATCCTTAATCAAGGTTAATAATGTTAAAAAATTTATTTCAAAAAACTATATTTTGGCTAAAAGCAGCAAGGCTTTATTCTGCACCAATAACACTGCTTAGCTGGCTTGTAATATTTATTTTCGCTCTAAAACAGGGCGGAAATATTTTAGCAGGAATTATTTCACTCTTTGGAATAAGCCTCGTTCACCTTGCAACAAACCTCATTGATGATTATATTGATTATAAAGATTTGCAAAAAGAAAACAGATTTATAACCGCAGGTAGAGATTGCAAATGTGCATACATCCGTTCAGGAGAAGCTACAACGAAAGATTTACGCAACGTTATTTTAATTTTTCTATTTATCGCATCAATTTGTGGAGGGATATTATTTTTCTTATCAGGTCCAGCAGTCTTTTGGCTGGCACTAATGGCTCTTTTTATTGCTCTAAGCTATCCGCATTTATCAAGTAGAGGGTTAGGCGAAATAGCAGTAACTATTGCATATGGGCCATTGATGTTTGAAGGAGTTTTTTATGTTATGACCAAAAACTTCTCACTAGATGCATTTATACTATCAATGATTTGTGTAATGTTTGTAAACACCATTCTATATTCCCATATGCTTATGGACTATGACGGAGATAAAAACGCAAATAAAACAACTCTTTGCACAAAATTTAAAAATAAAGATAACGCATTAAAATTAATATTATTTTTCTATGGATTTAGTTATATTTTATTGGGTTTTTATATTTATAAAACAGGAAATTATTTATATCTGCTAAACTATATTACAATCCCACTTGTTGTAGATTTATATAACATGCTAAAACAATATAACCAAAACCCAAAAAGTTTACCCAAAGTTCAGTTTTGGCATCAACCTCTAGAAAACTGGGATAAGGTCAAAACAACTTCTAATGCCCCATTTTACTTAAGATTTTTCTTTGCAAGAAACATTTCAACAATTTTCATGCTTTTAACCTGCATTGCGATAATTGCTCATTAAAAAGTTTTATTCTATTTTAAATTTTTATAATTTTCTTTTGTACCTTGCGACAACTCGATTTTACCCTTTGAATCAAAGTAAAATTGACAAGCAGAATTATTTACATATATATAACAATTTTGCTCATTTATGTCGCATTCTCCCAACTTACGTATTTTAAAATTTGACCCAATATGATTTATTATTGCATGAATTTCAGGGAAAAAGTCATTACTATTAGCAGGTACTAATACTGATGGATTTGTAATTAAAACCCTGATAAAATCCTCGTTACTAAAACTATTACCATACTTACTATAAACTTCCCTATAAGTATCCATTAGAATTTGACAATTTTGTTGCTTTAGTTCATTTTTCACAATATTTGCGTGTTCTTGCTTTTTGGCAGCCTTTAAAGATAAAAACCTACTTATACCTAAGTAAATAGAAAAAACAATTAAAAAAACTAATATCGCAATTTTATTCCATTTATTATTTCTTTCAAATACCAATTCTATATCTTCATTTCTTTTAGTTGCATTTTTTAGAACCCATTTATTTGCTCTAAATCCTACAAATATAGAGAAAACAAGTAATCCAACAAGGAAAAGCTTCCAAGCGTAATAACCCCACATCATTGCAATCACAAAACTTCCTAAATTCTCACTCGGTCCAAAAATAATTATCAAAAAGAAACCCGCAACATACAGAAAAAGAGGAATAGCGACCGCTAATAGTACAAACATTGTAAAGTATTCTACTTGGCAATTATTTTTGAAAGACCAAATAAATCCAAGAAAAGCAGCACCAAAATTAAATATTCCAAGTTTTTTATCTTTTTCCATGTGGAAATTATAGCATGAAATAAGAATGACTAAAAACGCATTCCGATAAATAAGCATGGTTTTGGAATGGACTTTTCTTCTAAAATCACAAATATTAAGAAATATTAAAACAAGTTATCATGCTACAAATCAATAAAATCAACCATTTTCAAAATTATATATAATTCCTCAATACAAAAATAGCACTTTTTTATATACAAAATCCTTTATATATATGTAAGCGATTAGAAAACCACATGAGAAAAAAGGAGAATATATGGCGAGAGTATTAATTTCAATGCCTGAGGAATTTTTGAACAGAATTGACCAAGTTGCAGATGGTGAAAACCGTTCAAGAAGTGAATTAATTAGAGAGGCACTAAGGACTTACATTTACAAACAAAAAATCAAAGAGTCTACAGGTGCATTACAAAATGCTAACTTGTTAGAATCGTTGTTGAGTTAAGCAGTGGTAAGGAAAAAGGCGAAAGATTTGGGAAATATTTATAGAAGCCCTTGAGAAGTCAAGTGCTTCTATATTTTTGTATATTCATTTTTGTAACTCTTTTTATATTTGTTATATAATAAATCTGGATGAAATTATTAAAACCCAGAGGAAAATGGAAATGCAATTAGAATTTTTATACTCAAAAATACATAGAGCAACAGTTACAGATGCAAACCTTAACTATGTTGGCTCAATTACTATTGATGAAACACTTTTAAAAGCTGCAAATATTAGAGAATGGCAAAAAGTTGAAATCCTTGATGTTAACAATGGCGAAAGATTTCAAACTTACGTAATTAAAGGAAAAGCTGATTCTGGTCAAATTTGTCTAAACGGAGCAGCCGCAAGAAAAGTTCAACCGGGAGATAAAGTTATCATAGTAACTTATGGACAATTTGAAGAAAAAGAATTAGAAAACTTCAAACCAACAATCATTATTGTCGATGAAAATAATAAAATTATCGAAAAGAAATAAATGTAAAGATAATTTACAAATAAATTTTTAAAGAAAAAGAATCAAAAATGAGCAACTGCTACAAATTTGGTTCTTTTTTTATGAAAAAATTCAACTAAATATTTAGTTATTAGAAAAATAATCAACAAAAATATCAGAATACAATTTCCGTGCAAAACCTCTTTATATAATCTTTACACTAAAAAACTTGACCAAATCAGAAAAATTTCCTATTCTTGTAAAGTAATCTTTATTTAAATAAGAATAGATTTGAAAGACAGAAAAGAGGTATTATGACAGATTTCAAACACATGAGATTAGACGGTAAACAATTTACCAAAGACGAAATTAAATCTCTTATTAAAGAATACAACATCAGATTTATCAAACTTCAATTCGTTGATATCAATGGACAAGTTAAAAATATGTCTGTTCCATCACAACAAATTGACAAAGTTTTAAATAACGAAATTATGTTAGATGGTTCTTCTATTAAAGGTTTCAGAAGCATTGAAACATCTGATATGTTCTTCCACCCAGATATCAATAGTTTTCAAATCTTACCTTGGAGAAATAAAGACGGTATTAACGCAGCAAGATTGATTTGTGACATTTATAATGCTGACGGAACACCATTTGAAGGTTGTCCAAGATGTAACTTAAAAAGAGTAATGGAAACAGCTGAAAAAATGGGCTTTTCAATGAACGTAGGACCTGAAGCAGAATTTTTCTTGTTCTCTAAAGATAAAGAAGGTAACGTAACAACAGACACTCAAGATAGTGCTGGATATTATGATGTTGGACCTGAAGACTTAGGCGAAGATGTTAGATCTGATATTGTTTTAACATTACAAGAAATGGGTTTTGACATTGAAGCTTCTCACCACGAAGTAGCAGATGGTCAACACGAAATCGATTTTAGATATGCCGATATTTTAACAGCAGCTGATAACGTTACAACTTTCAGAGTTGCAGTTAAAGCAGTTGCCGCTCAACACCACCTACACGCAACATTTATGCCAAAACCAATCTTCGGAATAAATGGTTCTGGTATGCACTGTAACATATCATTATTTAAAGATGGCAAAAACGCATTCTTTGATGAAAAAGCGGAATATCAACTATCTGAAACTGCGAAATATGCAGTTGGGGGTATTTTGAAACACGTAAAAAGCATCACTGCAATTACTAACCCTGTTGTAAACAGCTACAAACGACTTGTTCCAGGATACGAAGCACCTGTTTACTTGGCTTGGTCATTAGCAAACAGAAGTGCATTAGTTAGAGTTCCAGCAAAACGTGGAATTTCAACTCGTGTAGAATTGAGATCTCCAGACCCATCTTGCAACCCATATTTAGCATTTGCTGCAATCTTAGAAGCAGCTCTAGATGGTATTAGAAACAAAATTGATCCACCAGCTCCTGTTGAAAGCAATATTTACAAATTAACAACAAAAGAACGTAAAAAACAAAGAATTGATTCTCTTCCAGGAAGCTTATATGAAGCTCTAGAACAAATGGATAAATCACTTGTTGCAAGAGCAGCGTTGGGTGATCACATCTTCTCAGAATTTATGACTGCGAAGAAAAAAGAATGGGATTCATTCAGAACATACGTTTCTCAATGGGAACTTGATAAATACTTAGAAAGATACTAATTTAATTTCAAATCTATAAATTATTACAGGAGCCTCTATTGAGGCTCTTTTTTTACTTCTATTAGCCACTTGACCTAAGTAACGTGACTGGATTTACAGATTTTGAAAAATATGATATATTAGAACAATCGGTTAAGACTCACACCCGAGAGAATATAAACTCTTAAAAGTCACAAACTTTTCGATGGTAAAGTTGTTTGCCGATATGTTTTGAGGGATATTACGCCTATAAATTTTCTAAGGCAGCAATTTTCATATCCTTAAAATCAGGAGTTCTGCCTGTCCAGATTTGTTCTGCGGCAAGAGCTTGGTGAATGAACATATCAACTCCATTGATTGTTCTGTATCCATATTTTTGAGCAAGTTTTAGCAGAATTGTCTTTTTAGGGTTGTAAATAACATCATATACAACCGCTCCTTGTTTCAAAGTTCTTAGCTCATTTTCTTCAACAGGAGTAAAATCAGCCGCACGACCAAGCATTCCAATCGGAGTTGTATTTACAAGTAAATCAATATCTGACAAATCGCGAATTCTTTCAATTTGATAAGTATTAAACTCAACATTCGAGAATGTTTTACGCAAATAATTCACTAATTCTAAACTATTTGGAACATTTCGAGTGAAAAGCTTTATTTCCTTCATTTGAGATTGTGCAAGAGCAGTTATTGCAGCACGAGCTGCACCACCAGTACCTAAAACACCAGCAACCTTACCACACAATGTCACATCTTCGGGAATTGCATTTCTAAACCCAAGAACATCGGTATTGTAACCTCTCATTTCTCTGGTTTGAGGGTCAATAACAACTGTATTTACTGCATTCACTATATCAGCAGAAGCATCAACTGAATCCAAAAACATAGTTATTGGTAACTTCAAAGGAATTGTGACATTAAAGCCTCTATAACCTTGTGATTTGAAAAATTTAACCCTATCTACAAGTGTTTCTGGAGGTGTTTCTAAAATTTCATAACTTGCCTTCAAACCTAAACTTTTAAACCCAGCCTCGTGAATAAAACTAGATAAAGAATGTCCCAAAGGATAACCAATCAAAGCATACTTTCTAGTTGGAGCATTCACGGCATCAGCCTCATAAGTTTGATTTGTCACAGACTGAGAGAAAGCTGGAACTTGTTCATTTACCACGTTCGGTCTAAAAAACGAACTATTTACTGAAACATCAAAACTATTTGAAAAAGATTGAGATGAATATGCTTCAGGAGAAGTTTGTTCTAAGTTGTTCTGCGGGATTTCTGGTTCTTGAACAGAAGAACATGAAAAAGATGAAGACTGGTCATCCCAAGAATTTGAAGGTTCAACCACTCCATAAGACGGCTGACCATATGTTTGTTGGCTATAAGAAGGTTGAACGGGTTGTTCGTAAGATGGCTGAGTTTGCTGTTCAACTGTTTCAGAATAATTATTATTTGAATAAGTCGTAGTCCAAGTATTCTCAGATTGAGTAGGATTTGATTCAAAAGCTTGAGCTGATTCGTTTGAAACTTGCTCAATATGAGAAGAAGTCATATTTTCCTCTTCTTCCATTTGTTTTTTTAATTCAGTTAGGGTAATATTTATACCCTTAGCCTTCATTTCCTTGTATCTTGCCAACAACTCTTTACTTACAGCCATAAATCAAGCTCCTTAGTTATTCTTGCACTTGTTCTGGTTCTTTTTTATAACCGCATTTCATGTTTGAACAAGCAATAACATCACCTTTTTTAAGAACTTTTTTGACTAAAAGACTTCCACAAGTTGGACATTTTTCACCAGTTGGCTCATTCCAAAGAACAAAGTCACAATCTGGATATTTATCACAACCGTAGAATACCGTTCCTCGTTTTGATTTTCGTTCAACAATCGTACCTTTTCCACATTTTGGACAAGTTACACCAGTTGATTTTCTATAAGGTTTACGATGTTTACACTCTGGATTTGTGCATTCCATATATTTGCCATATGGTCCAAGTTTGAATACCATATCAGAACCACATTTTTCACATTTTTCTTCACAAACTTCTTTTGGTTTATCCGCAACTTCGCCAGATTGCTCTTCTTCCATCTCCTGCATTACATTCAAAGACATTGTCGTCTTACAATCAGGATAACCAGAACAACCCAAGAATTGAGAACCTGTTTTACTCGTTCTTAATAGCATTGGCTTTCCGCAGTTTGGACATTTAATTTTTGTTTCAATATTAACTTTCTGTGCTGTTTTCATCACAGAATTGACATTTTCGATAAAAGGTTTATAAAAATCTTCTAAAACGACATTCCAAATGGCTTGTTTTTCCGCAATTTTATCCAACTTTTCTTCCATGCCAGCAGTGAATTGATAATCCATAATGTTAGGGAATTGCGAAACTAACTGTTTGCAAACAGTTTTACCCAAAAGCGTAGGATAAAGAGCTTTACTTTGATTTTTTTCTACGTATTTTCGAGTTTGAATAACCGTAATAATAGTAGCATAAGTTGATGGACGACCAATACCTTTATCCTCCAAAGCCTTGATTAATGAAGCTTCATTATATCTTGGAGGTGGTTGAGTAAAGTGTTGTTTTGGATTAACTTTTTGGCAAGCAACTAAATCACCTTTTTCCAAATCAGGAATTTTTGCATCCGCAGATTCATTATTCCCTTCATTTCCATCGTCTTCTGTGTCATTGTAGAGCTTTAAAAAGCCGTCAAACATAATTTTACTTGTTCCCGCTTTCAACGTATAATCGCCAGAATTAATTTCAATAGTTTTGTTTGCAACTTCAGCAGGAGCCATTTGAGATGACATAAATTTTTCCCAAATAAGCTTATACAATTTGTATTGATCATTATCCAAATATTGTTTGATACTTTCTGGAGTTTTATCTGGATAAGAAGGTCTTATTGCTTCGTGAGCATCCTGTACATTTTGTTTACCTTTAACATAGACATTCGCTTTTTCTGGGTAATATTTTTCTCCATAATTTTGAAGAATAAAATCATGAGCCATATCTTTAGCATCATCAGAAACACGAACACTATCAGTTCTCATATATGTAATAAGACCGACAGGAGCTCCATCAATTTCTACCCCTTCATAAAGCTTTTGAGCAATTTGCATTGTACGAGATGCTCCAAATCCATATTTCGTACTTGCAGCACGCTGCATTGTAGAAGTAATAAATGGAGCTGTTGGTTTTCTTTTAGTTGTTTTCTTCGTAACTTTTTCTACCGTAAAACTAGTTGATGGATTTGTTAAAAATTCAACAATTTTATCCGCATCTTCTTTTGTTTTAATAGTTTTTTCAACAGCTTTACCCTTAATTTTAGATAACTCAGCTTCAAACTGCTTTCCTTCTTTATCCATTAGGGTATGAATAGTCCAATACTCTTGAGGAACAAATGCTTCAATTTCTTCTTCTCTTTCGCAAACCATTCTAAGAGCAACAGACTGAACTCTACCAGCTGACAAATTTCGATTTCCAATTTGCTTCCACAAAACAGGACTCAATTTGAAACCTACAAGTTTATCAAGGATTTGACGAGTTTGTTGTGCTTGAACCATTTCCATATCAATAGAACGAGGATTTTCAATAGAATGTTTTACGGCTTTTGGCGTAATTTCGTTAAAAACAACTCTAAAGATTTTATCATCAGGCACTTTCAAAACTTGGCGAACATGCCATGCAATAGCTTCTCCCTCACGGTCGGGGTCGGCTGCGAGATATATTTTATCCATTTTCTTAGCCAAATCATTTAATTTGGTTACGACTTTTTGTTTTCCTGGAATAACTTCAAATTTAGGAATAAAATGATTTTCAACATCAAAACCTAAATTTTGAGTTGCAGGGTCTTTTGTTGGCAAATTTCTAATATGCCCCATACTCGCTTCAATTGTATAACCATCACCCAAAATTTTCTTGATAGTTTTTGATTTTGCTGGTGATTCGACTATTACTAACGCTTTTTCTTTCTTCTTACTTGCCGTTGCCATTTATTACCAATACCCTATATTATTTATTAAACCTTCTTATATCTATCCCCATTATACTGTTTTATTATCCCCTTAAGCTCCATTGTTGTCAAGTTCATAAGCAAATCATCCAACTTCAGCCCCGTCAAAGATAACAATTCATCTACTCCCTTTTCTTCAATTTGAAGATTGTCAAAAATCTTTTCTTCATCTGGAGTCAACATAGGTAGTGTTAATTGTTGTTGAGGATTTTCTCTTTTTATTTCCCAATTCAAAGCATTCAAAATATCTTCACTCTCAGTAACAATTGTTGCACCATTTTTGAGTAGTTTATAAATTCCTTCAGTATTTGGATTAGAAATCTCTCCAGGAATACACATCAATTCCCTTCCCTGTTCTAGAGTTAAATTCGCAGTAATCAATGCTCCACTTCTTAATGATGCTTCTGCAACAAGAGTTCCATAAGAAAGCCCTGACACAATTCTATTACGTTGAGGGAATCTGAATTTCATTGGCTCAAATGTTGGGTAATATTCACTCACCACAGCACCATAACCATTTTCAATATTTTGGTATAAAGTTTTATTGCTCGTCGGATAAATATAATCAAACCCACTAGCAATTACACCTATTGTTTTTAAATTATTTTCAATTGCTGCGGTATGAGCAACAGTATCTATTCCAGAAGCCAAACCAGAAACAACACAAATATCAGTATTGCCAAGTCCAGAAATTATTTTCTTTAAGTTATCCCTTGCATAAGTACTAGCTTTCCTTGAACCAACAACCGCAAGAGTTTTTTCTAAATTACACTCAAATAATTTGCCCTTGTAATACAAAACAGCTGGAGGATTTTCAATATTTTTTAACATTTTTGGATAATTTTCATCCTCAAGAGTTAAAAAATTTATCCCACGAGTTTCCACATTTGTATAAGTTCTATCTATATCAACTTTATCACGATACTTTAGAAAATTTTCAGCTTTTTTAACACTCAAACCCTCAATATTTTTTAATTCGTTTAAATCAGCGTTGAATGCAAACTCAATATTACCAAAGTAATTAAATAATCTTTGGATAAACTTACTGTCTATTTGTTCTATCGAAGAAAACGCAATCCAATACTTATTCTTCATTTGCCCCAATTTTCTTTTTTATAGAAGCGATCAAAGCATTAACTTTTGTTTTTTCTTCTTCTGGAATATCAAAATTCATATAGTCTTCCAAATATTCAACAGCATCTTCATAATCCCCTCTTGCCATAAATAATATTGCAACTTTTTTATAAGGGATAGAAAATTTATTATTTGTTGCAATTGCCTTTAAAAAGTTTGAAATAGCTTTATCAATCTCATCATTTGCTTGATAAGCTTCTGCAAGATAGTAATAAATCCATTCATTATCTTGTTTAAACTCAAGAACATTTTCTAAATTTTCAATCGCAGAATCATAATTACCTAAGTCAAAATAGACTCTTGCCAAATCATAATATGCATCAAAGTTTTCAGGTTGTTGATCAAGTATAAATTCAAGCTCATCCACCGCCAAATCTCTTTTTGCATCTTCAATATAAAATCTTGCCAAATAGTGTCTGAAAATTAAATCATCAGGCAACATATCGATTGCATAAGACAAAATATTTATACCTTCGCCTAATCTATGTTGTTTGTAATAAATATCTACCAAATTGATATAACATTGAGGTATCTTCGGATTCAACTCTATACACTTTAGGTAATTTTTCTCAGCTTTTTCATCATCACCTAAATTTGCATAGCAAAGTCCTAAATTGTTATAAATTTCTGCATTGCTTGGTTCTACTTCCAAAATAGAAGTAAACAAATCAATAGCACCATTCCAATCTTTTTTCTTGAAACATTCAATAGCTTTATCTAATTTTTCTTTCATAATCTCTATAACCCTAATGTCATATTATCATCTGAACCAGAACCAATATTTTTAATTACAGTTCTAGTATTACCTTGAGCATCAAAGCTCTTAGGTTTCATTGTCATTTTAATTCTATCAGCAAAAATTGTTCTCACGCCTTGTGTAATACTTGAACGTCCAGTAAAATACGCTTCATTTGGTTTTGTAGAACCAGCTCCAGGATACAAAGTAACTTTTGGACCTGCGGCATAATAATCTTGGTACCAAATCCTTACATTTCCACTAGCATTAAAAATTGAACGCTTTTGATTATATTCTTGGTAAGCAGATTTTAATACAAGTTTTGAACCATCATCCATTATCGCATTTGACGTCGTATGACCATAAGCTGACAAATTACCAGAAGCTGCTTCATAAACAAATCTATCAGCAAAAGATTCATTGTTTTCTTGTTTTACCCTTGCATTTCCTGTCAAAACAAGACGTTTTAAATCACCATTTTTGTCTGTTGTAATTTGTGCAGAATTAGAATACGTTTCAATTTCTTTATAGAACATCGTAACAGCACCAGTTGCAGTCATTACCCCAGTTTTTGTATCATATTCTTGCACATCAGAGTTAATAACAACAATAGGCTTCTTTCCATCAAACACTATGGATTGAGTATCACCTTCTGCTCTTACAATTTTTGTGATTAAAGATACTTTCAAAATATTTGCCTTAACTTCTCTTTTTTTGTTTTTCTTTACTTCAAAAGCATAAGGTTTTTCATAAAAAGTCGCAGTGTCCAAATTTTGGTCCTTTGTAATACTTACATCCGCTCTATCGCCAACAACTTTCATATCATCAATTGTAACTTTTACATTTCCATTGAATTTAATTTTATTATCAGCCTCGTTATACGTTTGATTTTTTGACTCAATAATCAAATCTGAAGCCTGAACCGCAATTCCTGTCAACACTAATATTGATACTAATACTGCAAATATTTTTTTCATACTATTTTTTATCCTCATAAACTTTAGAGACAGTGTGCCCAATAATTTTAAAACTACTGTAATCTGGATTAATTATGATTTTGTCCGCTGTTGATAACAATTCTTTTCCTTTTTGAATTCGGATATGACCTTCCGCAACGATTGGAGAATGAGAATTAAACCAATGCAATTTGTCTGCTTTTAGAGTAATACCGTCTTTCAAGGCAATAAATGTATCTGCATAAAGGATTATATCTCCCTCTTTTGAATTATAAGTTCCCTTTGAAGATTCAAAACTCATTGAAACTTCATTATCTTTATAAAAGTTACCTATAACTCCATTGAGCTGAGCAACACCATTAGCACTGTCCCATTTACCAGTATCACCGTAAATTTCCCAATACTTTTGCTCCTCTTTGGTTTCAGTCAAAATTATGCCTTGAACAACAGCTTCTTGTTCATCTCCTTGTGCTTGAACTTGTTTCCTGTTGAAGTCATGAGTAATAACACCAGCAGTGATAAATGCCCATGCCAAAATTCCAACTAAAACTAAGATTACAGCTAGATATACCCTTTTTTTCTTTTGAATATTCTTCCAATTCATACTAAAAATTCTAGCACAAAATATGAAAAGTGAATAGAATATACAATTTTCACTGTAAAATAAGGGGTTCAAAAATTCACTATTCTTAATAATTAGGCATAATGTTTAATTTTGTAATATAATTACGAATAGGGATATACAGACTAGAAAGAGGGAAAAAACATGGCTTTAAGATATGACTGTGGAGAAGTTATTACCGCAATGGTTACACCTATGGAAAAATCAGGTGCAATCGATTATGACAGAGTTGAAAAACTTGCAAAATATCTTATTGATAACGGTAGTGATGCAATCCTTGTTGCAGGAACAACAGGGGAATCTCCTACATTAACAAACGAAGAAGAAATTGAACTTGTAAGTACTGTAAAAAGAGCAGTTGCAAACAAGGCAAAAATCATATTAGGTGCGGGTTCTAATTCAACAACATCTGCGGTTGAATACTCAAAATTCGCACAAAAAGAAGAAGTTGATGCAATACTTTCAGTTGTACCTTATTACAACAAACCAAACCAAAGAGGAATGATTGAACATTTTTCAACTATTGCAAATTCAACCAATCTTCCTATCATTATATATAACATCCCATCAAGAACAGGGGTAAATATTGAGCCAAAAACAGTTGCTTATTTGGCTAACCAATTCAAAAATATCGTAGGTATCAAACAAAGTTTCCCTGATATGGATAAAATTACAGAGTTAAAAATGTTGTGTCCAGATGATTTTGCAATCTATTCTGGAGATGATAGTCTTACACTTCCAATGTTATCTATTGGAGCCCATGGCGTAATTTCTGTTACATCTCATTTATTTGGAGCTGAAATGAAGTCAATGATTAGAAATTACAAAACAGGGGAAGTTATTGCAGCAAGAAATATGCACAAAAAGCTTTATCCAGCATTTAGAGCCTTATTCTCTGCTCCAAACCCAACTCCAGCTAAAGCGGCATTGGCTTATAAAGGAATTATAGACGAATATGTAAGACTTCCACACGTAACACTTACAGAGGAAGAAAAACGCTCATTATTCGAAGTTATTGATAATGTAAAAAAAGAATTAGTCGAGGAAGACTAATTCCTTTTTCGTTATTTGAATTTATAATCAAATATAAAATATAGTTGTAGATATAAAGAGGAAAAGAAATTGAAAAACAAACTTATTATGTTTTGGGTAATTGTAGCCATCGTAATTGCATCCATATTTACGATTTACAAAAAGCCAACAAAACTAGGACTTGATCTTGTTGGAGGTTCAAGAATTTTACTTGAAGCTAGAACAACAGATACAGTAAGAGCTATTACTCCTGACGTTATGAGCAGACTTCAAGTAGCAATCGAAAGCCGTGTAAATAAACTTGGTGTTTCTGAAACAAGCGTTGCTCAAGTCGGAGATAAAAGACTTTTAGTTGAAATTCCAAACGTTACAGATTTGAAAGAAGCAGAAGCTTATTTAGGTAAAACAGCTCAATTAGAATTCAAAAAACCAGTATTTGATGCAAATCATCAACCAAAAAGAGATTCAAAAGGTTTAATGATGTGGGAACCAACTGGTTTGACAGGTGAAGATCTTAAATCCGCATCTATCGGAACAGACCAATCAGGTCAATGGACTGTTTCTCTTGAATTTAACGCATCAGGAGCTAACAAGTTCGCTGAATTAACTCAACAATTAGTTGGTCAACAAATGGCTATCTATTTTGATAATGAAGAAATCTCCGCTCCTGTAATTAGAGAAGCAATCTTTGGTGGCAGAGCTGAAATCTCTGGAGGTAGCAGCGGGTTCCAATACGAAGAAGCTCAAAAAATGGTTAACTTGTTGAATGCGGGTGCTTTACCAGTTCCTTCTGAAATCATTCAAGAAAACACTGTTGGACCTACTCTTGGTTCTGATAGTATTGAAAAATCAAAATTCGCAGCAATCATCGGTATTGGATTTGTAATGCTATTTATGATATACGCTTACAGACTTCCTGGAGCGATTGCTGACGTTGCTCTTATTGTTTATGGATTAATCTTGTTTGCATTATTCAAGGCTATCCCTGTAACATTAACCCTTGCTGGTATCGCTGGTTTCATCCTATCAGTAGGTATGGCAGTTGATGCTAACATCTTGATTTTTGAAAGAACAAAAGAAGAATTGAAAGCTGGAAGAAACTTGTTCACTGCAATTAACACTGGTTTTGACAGAGCATTTACAAGTATCTTCGATTCAAATATGACAACAATCCTTACCTGTGTAATCTTGTATTTCTTAGGTACAAGCGTTGTTAAGGGTTTTGCTTTAACACTTGCAATAGGTGTTCTTGTTTCAATGTTTACAGCAATTACAGTTACTAAAAACTTCATGCACTTAATCTTCGGTACTGGAGAATTAAAATACCCTGCATTGTTCGGTTTATCTAAAAATGAAATCGGTAAGGGTTATGAAGTTACAGAAACAAAACGTGAAAAAGCTCGTTTTGGTATTTTAGACTAAGAAAGTATGAGGTAAATATAAAATGTTTAATTTCAAGAAAAATGGAGTACACGTAGTTAAATACAGAGTACTATGGATGTGTCTCTCTGCGTTGCTATTAATTCCAGGAATTATAGCAATGATATATTCAATGATTACATACCCAACTCACTCTCCAGTGAAGGTTGGTATTGATTATACAGGTGGAACAATTCTTCAATATGGTGTTCCAGAAGCAGTTTCAAGTGATGCCCTTGCAAAAACAAGAGAAGACCTTGATAATATTGGAGTTACAAACACATACCTACAAGTATTGAATGTTAACCCAACAGCAGAAAATAATAATATTAAATCTATTATTTCTATCAGAACAAAATTCATTGATGAAGGTTCTGACTTATCTAACCAAATCTCAACAACAATCAAAAAAGAATACAAAAATGCAGAACTTGTTCAAGTTTCATCAGTTGGTCCAACTCTTGGAAATGAATTGTTCAAAATGTCTATCATTGCATTGTTATTAGCAATTGTTGGTATGATTGTTTATATTTCATTTAGATTTAAGTTAGAGTACGCAATTGCTGCAATTTTAGGTTTGGTACACGACGTATTATTCGTAATGGGTGTGTTCTCAATCCTTGGTATTTTCTGTAACGTGCAAATTGACGGGTTGTTCTTAACTGCAATTCTGACATTGATTGGTTTCTCTATCAACGATACAATCGTAACTTTCGACCGTATCAGAGAAAACTTAAGATATTATGGTAAGAAAATGACATTTGGAGAAATCGTTGATGCTTCTGTTAACCAAACTTTAACAAGAAGTGTAAACACTTCATTAACAGCATTCATCACTCTAGCAGCATTGTACTTCTTTGGTGGTGTTACAACTAAAGATTTCGTTCTAGCAATGATGATTGGCGTAGTTGTTGGTACTTATTCTAGTATCTTCTTCTGTTCAATGTTAGTTGACTTCTGGGAAGAAAAGAAAGGTCAACCAAAACACATGGCTGTTGAAGGTTAATAATTTTATAAAAATTCTCAAAAACAAAAAGACGAATAGAATATATTCGTCTTTTTTGTTTTTCACTTGTTTCAACTCTAAGAGTTAATGATTGAGCAAAGCAAAATATCTCCCACAAAGCTCGTTAGGCCTAAAACTTTTTCAATTTTGCATAAGTTGCATCCATGGCTTTTTTGCCTTTTGCACCAAAATCAATAGTGTACATAATACTTTCGCCAATATTCATGACATCTGTAATATGTCCTATACCCATTTGTCCATGGAAAACTCTTTGTCCAACTTCAAAAACATCATCGATTACAGGAGCAGTTTTTCTCTGAATTTCACGTTCTTCTGCTAACTTTCTTTCATTTTGACGTTGTGCAGACATTTTACGAAGAGCATTTATCGCATCAGAACCAGCTGCACGTCTTGCTTCTTCTTGGCGTTTTTGGTTTATTGCCGACTTGACAACCATTGCTCTATGCGGAGTTCTATTGGAAACAGGTTTTGAATACGATGGCTTTGAATATGACGAATTTGAGCCATAACTAGAAGAGGATGAAGAAGATGTAGAGTGAGTTCTTCCTCCACTTGCCAAACCTTTTCGTTGAGGAGCTACAAAATTAGCACCGAACCCAGAAGAAGGTTTAATATAACCATCACTATCTGATTTTGCAGAATTAGCCTTTGCTCTTGATACAGCACTTCTGAATGTTGATGATGAATCTCCTCCACCCATAGATTCTGAAGATTCTATCAAGTTTTGAGGAATTTCTTCAATAAATCGAGAAGGGTTATAATATCTATATTCACCCCACGTTTGACGACGTTTTGCTGATACAAGATATAACTTTTCTTCTGCTCTTGTTATCCCTACATACATTAAACGACGTTCCTCTTCTACCTCCGACGGAACTTGAAGAGTTCTTTGTGAAGGGAAAATTCCTTCATCCATCCCTGCAATAAAAACAACAGGAAATTCCAAACCTTTAGCGGCATGAAGAGTCATCATCGTAATATTATTGGTTTCCTCTTCCATTGAGTCAAGGTCTGACACCAGTGCTACTTGTTGCAAAAATTCGCCCAAGATATTATCTTCTTCTTCTGGAACAAATTCTTCTGCCACGTTAACAAGTTCTTGCAAGTTGTTTATATCATCTTGAAATTCTGGATCAGTCGCAGCCTTAGCTTGTAATTCCGCTAAATAACCCGATTTTTCAATAACCAAAGTTACAAACTCTTTCAATGTATAAGAGTCTTTTGCTTGTTGAAATTTCAAAATCAAATTTGCAAAATCTTTTAATTTTGATTGAGTTTTAGAATTTAACTCTGATTGTTCACAAATTTTTATTGCTTCATAAAGGCTAATATCTCTTTCATTTGCGAATTTTGTCAAATTTTGCATTGTAGTATCACCAATCCCACGTTTTGGAATATTTATTACACGACGCAAACTCTGAGAATCATCGGTATTATTTATTAATTTTAAATAACACAAAACAGTTTTAACTTCTGCCCTATCATAGAATTTTGTTCCACCGTAAATTCTATATGGCAAACCTGTTGCCATACAAGCTTCTTCTAACGCACGGGATTGATTATTTGTTCTATAAAGAATTGCAAATTTATTATAATTTCCGCCTGCGGTACGTCTAATATTACTTACTATATAATTTGCTTCATCGGCTTCATCATCCGCAATATAATAGCTTAATTTTTCACCTTCCCCTTTATTTGAATACAAAACTTTATCCAATCGTTCATCATTATTTTCAATTACAGAATTTGCCGCATTCAGAATATGAGCAGTTGAACGATAATTCTGTTCCAATTTAATTAGTTTTGTATTTTTATAATCTTTTTGGAAATTCATGATGATAGTAAAATCCGCACCACGCCAAGAATAAATTGATTGGTCAACATCACCTACAACACACAATGAACGAGATTCTGGAATTTCAGATTTCAAGTTAGTATATAGCATATTTACTAATTTATACTGAGCCAAGTTTGTATCTTGGTACTCATCGACCATAATATGTTGAAATCTGTCGTAATACTGCTGACGAACTTCTTCATTTTGTTCTAACAACTTAACCGTCAGCATCAACATATCGTCAAAGTCTATTGCATTATTTGCATTTAGAGTTTTTTCATATTCTTCATAAACAGAAGCTATTTTTTGAGATTTAAAATCTCTCGCAAATGTTGCAAATGTCGTCGCATCTTGCATTTTGTTTTTTGCATTTGAAATTACAGATTTTACTAACTTTGTTTGATAAACCTTATCATCCAAATTTAATTTTTTGATAGCTCTTGTAATAATTTGATTTGTATCAGAATCATCATAAATTGTAAAATTTTTATCCAAATTTTTGCCAGTCGCAGTGTTGTATTTGTCAATATTTTCTCTCAAAATACGACCACAAATACCGTGGAATGTACCGACCCACATATATTTAACCGTATCTTCTCCAATAATTTTTCCGATACGTTCTTTCATTTCCTTAGCGGCTTTATTGGTAAATGTAACGGCTAATATATTTCTAGGTCTTACTCCGTTTTGAATCATATAAGCAATACGAGTAGTAAGAACTTTTGTTTTTCCAGAACCTGCTCCTGCTAAAATCAACAATGGTCCTTTTGTCGTTTTAACAGCTTCAACTTGCTCCTTATTAAGATTTTCTAATAGATTTTGCATGACCCTCTTCCCAAATAAAAAAAAATATGATATAATTAGCATAATCAAAAAACGTAATTAATGCAATTAGAAGGTAAATGAAAAAATGACAGAAAGTGATAAGGAAATTATTTTAAATTCAAGCGATGCTGGAGACGACATTCAAAAATCAATAGTTGTACCTATTGATGAAGACATGGATACTGTTAAATCAGATGCTCCAAACACAGTGGATGAATTGGCAATGGAATTAGCTACAATCAAACAATCAGCTAAAAAGATTGCTATCATCGGAAGCCGTAATCTTCCTATCACTCATCAGCAAATGATTGAAACTCTTGCAACAGCTCTTGTTATGCAAGGGAATACAATTATTACTTCAGGAGGTTCTTCTGGTACAAACGCTGCTGCTATTCGTGGTGCGATGAAAGCTAACCCAGATAAACTTAGTGTTGTTTTACCTCAAACTATCGGTCAACAACCTAGCGATGTTCAAGACCAATTAATTGGTGTTCCTAACATCATTGAACACGCTGACAGAGCAATGATGACTCTTGCTGATGCCTCTAGAATTTGTAACCGTGAGATTATTGATGAATGTAATCAATTAATTTGTTTCTTATCTCACACAAGTAAAACCCTTCATAACGCTGTTCAATACGCTGAAGAAGGCCACAAAGTTATTACAGTATTCTACTTAGACTAATAAAGGTATCTCTTTTATGAGTAGCGATAGATTGAAAAAATTAACGGGCAAAAATCCTCGTGATTTTGAACCTGTGGCTTTTGATGTTATAAATAAGCCAGATATTGAACTATTTAAAGAATTAGTTGATAACGATGATTTTTTATTTGATTTTGTTAAACAAAATGTCGCAAAACGACTTGTTAAAAATTGTAATGAAAAAAATTATCAAAACCTAATTGAATTTTTGGGCTATTATTCTCCATCATATGAAGAATTTATTGTTTCTACACTTGCAAACTTTGCAGATGAAGATTTAACAGATAAAATGCTTGAAATATTTGAAAACGGAACAGAAGATGAAAAAACATACTGTGCAAAGTTTTTCTCATACATTCAAGACCCACTTGCTTTAGAATTCTTGAGAGCAAATGCTTTTAGCGAAAATAGCTATTTAGGAGCAAACTGTGCTTCTACCCTCGCTCTTTTGAAAGATGAAGAAATATTCAATGTCGCATTAGAAAAATTAAAATCCGACGACGAATTTGAAAAACTTGATGGAGTAAAATTCCTTGTATCGTACGGAGATAAAAAAGCAACAGAAGAAATAATTAAAGCAATGAAAACATCTGCGATGCCAGAAAATATTGCAGGAGAAATCCCTTATTTGTCGAATTTATTTGAATTACTAAAAACCAATAAAACAGATGGATTAATAGTTTTAAACCAAATAATAAACGGATTAGGTGAAATCTTAGGACTAGGACAAGTATTTGATTTTCAGCTATATGAAATACTTGAAATGCTATTGTCTGAAGCTCCAACATCTGAATCCGCAGTTGTTTTGCTTAACGCAAAAGAAAAGTTTGAAACGTTAACAGAGAATGATGAATACCTCTTCGATGAAACGAAAGAAGTGAAACAAGAGATATTTGAAATTAAAAAACTTTTGAGTAAAGTAAAAGCTTCTCAAATAATTGAAGAAGAAATTTCAGAAAACAGTCCTTTTGTTTTTACGGCAATTGATTTAACAAATTCAACAGACAAAATAAGAAATTTGATTTCAAACACAACCAATCAAACACTTATATTAAAAGCAATTGAGGTCTTAAAAGAGAGAAATAATTTAACACAAAATGACAAAATTTCTGCATTAAAACTCGTTACAGATAGTAATATCAAAAACATAATTAACGCAATATAGGAGAAAAAAAATGAAATACGTTTTCAAGAAAGAATTGGTTGAAATCCCTGATGGGTTTAGAAATCTTACAGACGAAGAAATTGCTAAAGATTTTAAGGCTCTTGATATGGACAAAAGCTATTTTGTATCTAAAAATGAATGGATGTTAAGCTTTATCAAACTTCTTGGAGAGGACATTGAGGCTCTTAATAAAGAAGGTCTAGATTCTATTATGGATAAAATCCAAGATTTATCAAATGAATTTGATAAATACGACCTTGACCATAACAAATATATCGATTTCGATGAATATAAGAATTTTATCACTCAGAATTTGTTTATTTCTGAATAACACAAAAACAAATAGCAAAAGCGGAGGTTGGAAATCCAACCTCCGCTTTTTATCTATTAATATTTTAATTAGTCAAAAACGTAACTAATAATAGATGCTTCTCTAGCTTTTTTAATTGCTTTTGCAATCATTCTTTGGTGAGCTGCACAGTTACCAGTAATTCTTCTAGGAATGATTTTACCAGCTTCTGTTAAATATCTTTTTAATTTAGCAGCATCTTTGTAATCAATTGATGTTACTTTATCAGCACATAGACTACAATTTTTACGTTTTTTCTTATCGTCTTGTCTTGCCATTTGTTTTAATTTGCCTTTCTAGCCTTATATTATTACTACATTATTTTTTACAATCGATGATATTTCCTAGAACGGAACTTCTTCATCATCTAACAAAACATCAGCATTAGCTTCAGGAGATGATTCCATTTCTCCAAATGTTAAAATATCACCATCTTGATTAGCAGAATTTGAAGGAGCTTGAGATGCACCACCCATCAATTCGATAGTTGAAGCTTCAATCTCAAAAACTTTCTTATCTGTACCGTCATCCATTTTGCTAACACCACATTGCAATCTTCCTTCAACCAAAACTTTTTGATTTTTTGAAAGACCAGCAACAACAGATTCTAGAGCTTGTCTTTTTGAGATAACTCTAATCAATGTTTCATCTTGAGTTCCAATATTCAAAACAAATGATGAAACAGCAACGTTATTTGCTGTAAAACCTGTTTTTGGTGCTTTATAAACTATACCTGTAACTACTGCTTTTGCTAATGTCATTTTTTGTTATTCCTTTACATTCAAAATTCCAAACACATCGTTCGGAATGACACATCTGACTAAACTGAAGCCTTTTCAGAAACTTCTAAGAACATAGTTCTTAAAATATTGTCATTCAATCTTAATTGTCTTTTGAATTCTGCAACTTTATCAGCAGGTAAAGCTAAAACTGTTGTAGAGAAATAACCATCTCTGAAATTTTGAATTTCATAAGCTAATTTTTTTCTACCTACTTTATCAGTTGATTCTACTGAACCACCAAAATCAGAAACAACAGAACCGATTTTTTCGATTAGTTTATCAACTTCTTCTACATCTAAATTTGGCTTGAAGATTGCCATTAATTCGTATTTTCTCATGTAATTTATCTCCTTTTACTATTTTTCATACTGAATATATCCTAATAGTATCATAAAAACAGAAAATTTTACAATATATAGTCTGCCGTAAAGCTATAATTAGCAGGACCAATTAAGAAAATATCTGCATTCGGATTATCTTTAGAACCGCTCCACTCAACATTTACAGCTCCTCCAAGCAAGTTAACTTTGACAGTGTTTTCTGTTAAGTTATTTAAAACACCAGCTACAACACTTGCACAAGCTCCAGTTCCACAAGCTAAAGTTATTCCGCAACCTCTTTCAAAAACTCTCATTTCTATCTCTTTTTCAGAAATAACTTTTACAAATTCAGTGTTCGTTTTTTCAGGGAAAAATGGATGAACTTCCATATCTGGACCATATGTTTTTGCCATACAAAGAGTGTCCTCATCAGTAAAAATTACACAATGTGGATTTCCCATTGAAACAGGGGTAATATGAAATTCTTTATCTTTCACATGGGCAATCTTTTTCCCTTTGAAGGGAATTTTTGATTCTTCCAATATAGGAGTTCCCATATTCACTTTAACATTGCCATCGTCTAAAATTTGAGGTTTTATAACTCCAGCAAGAGTTTTTACACTAAAAGATTTTGATGAAACAAGTTTTTTATCGTAAACATACTTTGCAAAACATCTCATCCCATTCCCACACATCTGAGCGGTTGAACCATCAGAATTATAAAAATACCACGCAATATCAGTTTCGCCATTTGGCTTTGTATCTGGAATAATCATTCCGTCTGCACCAACACCAAAATTTCTGTCGCATAATCTTTTTGCAAGCTCAGACATTGTTAAGCCAGATTTTTCAAACTCGGAATAATCTAACACAACAAAATCATTTCCACAACCTTGCATTTTTGTTATCTTAATTGTTTTCATATAAATTACCTCTCTTTTGGGCAAATTATACAATAACAACAAAGTAAGTGCAATCTATGCTTTCAAAGTCATTGGTTGATAAACATGTTGTTCTGGCTGTTTTAGAGGTTTATCACAGTATTTATAAGCTTTTTCAGTTAACTTTTGACCAATTGTAGATGAACCAATTGAACCACCAATAAATATCAAACCTTTAATTACAGGTTTCCACTTATTTGATACTGGAAGCTTTTCAATGATTGGATTCAAATTCTTTTTCATCCAACCTTCACCTAAGAACATACCTGCAATACAACCTGCCTCAGAGAATAGCGTTTTCTTTCGCTCTTCTTTCTTTGCAGTAAGAACATTATAGCCACTTGAAACAACAATCAATGGATTAATGTTATTACTAACAAATTTTACGCCTTTTGAAACTCCCTTGAATACAGAATCACTCTCTGCGACTTTTTTAATAGCGTTAACGCCACTTTTAAGAAATGAATTATGCTCTGCTCCTGCTTTTATGGCATTAGCAGTTTGACCTACGGCAACAAGTAATCTTCCCCAATCGCCAGAGGTTGTCTTATCGATGTTTCTTATTGCAAATCCAACTGTTGCGACATCACTATATGACATAAAATGCGTTAACCTTTCACACTACTATACCTTACATTTATATAAAGTATTTTTAGAATGTGAAATTGCACAAGAGGAAAATATCTTTACATTTGTTAAAAAAATTATGAATTGCTGACAACTGAAGCGATTTGAGAGGCTGAAATTTTTAAACAACTTAATTTTTCACAGGTTGTTTGACGTCTTGCCCACAAACATGGTTTAAATTCGCAATTATCATTTGCCATTATCGGAACAACATTGTCATTTTTAGGAATCAAAGCTTCAACATCAGTAGGTCCAAAAATAACATACGTTTTAGTATGTAACGCAACCGCAACATGTAAAGGAGCAGAATCTGAACATAAAAACTTTTCAGCTGAAGAAATCAATTCAGCCAAATCTCTTAAATTCTTCGTTGTACCATATAAATTTTCAAAATTTTGAGTACGAACATTCTGCATAATTGTTTCTATACACTCTTTATCATCAGGGCCACCGACAAGTCGAACTTTTTTACCCTCTGCAACTAACAGGTCTATAACTTTTGCCCATACTTCTGGCGTAATTGTTTTTATACAACCTTTTTGAACACTCAATTTGCTAACTCCTGGGTGAATCAATACAGAATTAGCTATTTTTTCCTTTGGCTGAACATTTATTTCTGGGAGTTCAGTATCAAAATCAGTTATATTTCTAATTAAGTCATGGTACATTTTACAGGCATATTGTTTTTTGTTCAATCGCATTGCATGAGTTAATAAAATTCTGCTCAGAAATCCTGTATCATACCCACAGCGAACTTTTATTCCTGTTAAGAAAAGAAGAATACTTATAAGTTTATTCCCTCCAGAAGACAATACCAAATCATAATGACCAGCCCAAGCAGCCCTCAACAATTTAAACATCTCAAGGTACTTATTCTTTCCTTTTACATCAATTAAAATTAAATTATCAATAACATCAGTTAAATCTTTAACTCCCTTGCTACGAGGCTCAAGAGCTAATGTAATTTCTGAATTTGGATATTGTTTCTTTAGCGAAATCAAAGTAGGCAAGAAAAATATTTCATCACCTATTCCACCAAAATTTATTGCTAATATTTTCTTCTTTTCGTCCATGATTTTATTATACTTCAAAAATTTTCAAAGCTCTTGGTAAAATTCCTAAACAATACGAAATACAAATGCCATAATTTGTTATTGGAACATTATTTTCTGACGCCAACAAAATTCGAGATAAGACTTCACGCCTATTAGTCATACACGCTCCGCAATGAATAATCAATTTATATTTTGAAATATCTGGGAAATCGTGACCAGCAATATTATCAATAATCAAGTTTTTGCCTGTTTTTTTACGCAACAAATTTGGAATTTTAACACGCCCAATATCATCTTCAATTGCATGATGAGTACAGCTTTCTAATATCAAAACTCTATCACCATCTTGCAATTTCTCGATAGACTTAGCACCTTGTGAAAAAGCGTTTAAATCACCTTTCAAACGAGCAAAAAGGATAGAAAAAGACGTTAGAGGAATATTCTCAGGAACAATTTCCGATACATTTTTGAAAGCTTGAGAATCTGTAACAACCAAACTTGGAGCAGATTTTAAATTATCGATAGCAGATTTAAGCTCTGATTCTTTCACAACAATACTTACACAATTATTATCAAGTAAATCACGTAAAGTTTGAACTTGTGGCAAAATTATTCGACCCTTTGGTGCTTCCTTATCAATAGGAATAACAAGGATAACCGTACTTCCTTGAGGAATTAAATCCCCAACAATTTTGGGAGAATTTACAAAATCCTCTGGCAACAATTTAACCAATAATTCCTTAATCTTGAAAACAATCAAATCATCTGTTTTTACAGACGATAGTAAAATATGTTCTGTATAATTCTTCAAATCCTCAATAATAGAATCAGAAGGATATTTTTCATCCGTTTTATTTATAAAAATCATAAAAGGAATTTTTAGCTCATTAAATTTTTCAATCAAATTTCTCTCATAATCATCAATTCCATTATAATCACAAACAACAATTGCTACATCAGTTCTATTTATAATTTTCATTGTTTTTTCGATACGTTCAGAAGATAATGCGGTAGAATCATTTATTCCCGCCGTATCCAGAAAATTTACAGGTCCAATCGGTAAAAGTTCCATTGTTTTTTCAACAACATCAGTCGTAGTGCCCGCAATATTAGAAACTATTGAAACGTCTTGATTTGTTATTCTATTAAGTAATGAAGATTTTCCTACATTTGTTTTTCCGAAAATTCCAATATGTAAACGCATTGATTTTAATGTTTTCATAAAAATAACAACCTCCAGATACTAAAAAAGACCAGCCTTATTAAAGACTGGTCTTTAAAGCTTTTTCAGATTAACCTCTGATTCCTAACTTTTTAATCAATTCTCTGTATTCATCAAGGTTTTGAGATTTAACATAAGCTAATAATCTCTTTCTTTTACCTACCATCATCAAAAGACCTCTTTTTGTAGCGAAATCTTTTTTGTTAGATTTTAGGTGTTCTGTTAATTCGCTGATTTTTTGAGTCATCATTGCGATTTGAACTGCAGCAGAACCAGTATCTTTTTCGTTCTTACCGTAAGCCTTAACAATTTCAGATTTGTTTTTTAAATTAATTGACATTTTAGTTATTCCTTTTCTTGTTGAGTGATTATTGGCGTAAGCACTCTACAAGGGTAATAATAATATGTAGAAGAAAAAAAATCAAGTATTTGTATCAGTTTTTTAAAAGAGAGCATTTATTACCAATACCCCTTATAAAATAAAAAAAAGTCCTGCAAAAATTTGCAGGACACGATTTCTACACTACTTTACTAACCTTTAGGATATTTATTCACATTTCTCATATTGAGGAATAAAGAGATTTTATGTGATTTATAGAGATATTTATGAGATATTTATTTTAAATTCTTATTTATCTTTTGATTCTGCAGAAGAACCAACTGCCGCTGATGGAGTGCCGTATTTGCTACCCATTTTCTCTGCAATTTTCTTTAAGATATTGTCATAGTTTTTAGCAATGCTATTATAAACCATGAAGACAGAACCCATTTCTTTGTCAATTGCAGCAAAGTCTGCTTTACATTCATCGTAGATGCCTAATTCTTCAGCTTTTTTAAGTAATTGTTGTTTTATCATTTTACCATATTTTACTTTTTGTCCGCCAGCCCAGCACCATCCAGAATCAGCGTCATCCATAAAGGCATCCATAAATGATTCTCCGTTTTGAGAAGAGTGGTATTTATTCCAACCCAACATTACTTTTACAGTTGCATCTGGACTTTGTCCCATAAATTCTAAGACTTCTTCCATTTTTGCATCATTTGTACCTAAGCCATCTGTTGCATCGTAGAACTGTTCTATAGCATCTTGAACATCTGCAAAGTCATCAACTCCTTGATGTTCCCCACTAGAAGAAGAACCGTCTGTTGAAGAAGATGATCCTGTTTGTCCTGATTGTGAAGTTGAATCAGTAGAACCAGTTGAAGATGAACTATCTGTTGATGATGAGCTATCAGTTGAAGAGTTTGCTTTGTTAATATCATTTATCAACTTAGCTGTATCTGCCAAAATCGGTCTTAATTTTTTTTCAATTTCACCAACTTTTTGATATGCTGTTTGAGGATCAAGATCAGAAGATTCAGCAATTTTTTTCAATTCATCTTCTTGTTCCTTAATCTTGTCTAACATGTCATTAACTTTTTGTTTTTGCTCATCAGTAATTTTTGGATTTTTTAATTGAGCTTCTAACGCAGTCTTTGATTGTTGAATATTACCCAAACAACGATTCAAATTAGCACTTGTCATATTATTTAAAACCGGAGCAACTAATTGTGCTGTTCCTCTACGAATTGCCTCTTGCCAACCAGGAGTGTTTGGAGAAGGAATTCCAGAATTTATCGTAGCTCCACCAAATGGATTGCTAGAAAAAATGCTGGCATCACCACCGCACCAAGTTTGTTGAGCAACTGGATTCAAACCATAACCAACATTGTAAGCAGAATATGGTTCAATCGTAGAAACCTGAAGATCCCCTCCAAAGTTAGTTGTCATCATTGGCAAGTATCCATAATATGGCATGTTTGCAAATGTGTTGTTAGTAGCGTTCAACATAATTTTCCCCGATTCTTTATTTTTAGTTCCCCGTACTTATATAAACAAATTTACTCCGAAAGAATTGCCTTATCATTTATATTCGCTGAGCGGAAAAGTCGCAAAACCCTTAATACACAACCGTTTCGAAAATAATATTTCATCGTTACAATTCTTAATAATTAAGTTTAACATCTAATATAAAGAAAAAACGAAAATGAAATTTGATAATTTTTATGATATCATTCTGCCATGCAAACATTAGCAAGATTTATACAAAATAAAAGAAACGAATTAGGCTTAACTCAAAAAGGGTTAGCAATTGCCGCAAATATTCCACTTGAGGATATAGAAGAAGTGGAAGCTGGGAAAGAATTATTTCTGCCTGTTACAATCAGACAAGCACTCGCAAAAGTTCTTAAATGTGAACCGTCTGAAATAAAAAGACTTGAAAAAGATATTGCAAGCGATATTGTTTCACCTGAAATCATAGAAAGCTTAAAACAACTTATCCTAAATGGAGCAGGAGGACTAAAATGCCCTCGTTGTGGAGCCCCATTAGATACAAGAATTGCAAGAATGTACGACTTGGAAGACAATTTAGTACTCCACCCAAAGGCTCATTGCACTAAGTGTCCATTTCAAATCCATTCATAATAACTTTTATTCATAACAGAGAAATGAAAAAGCCCTCTATGTAAGAGGACTTTTTTCGCTATACAACCTTCTAATGTAAAAACCTTAGATAAATATAAGCAGAGGAAATTGTCAAAGATATTGCAACCACGGCAATACCATACTTCAAAAATCTCATAAATGAAATAGGGTGTCCTGACTTTGCAGCATTTTCAGATACAATAACATTTGCGGCCGCACCAATAATCGTCATGTTTCCTCCAAGACAAGCACCTAATGACAATGCCCACCACAAAGGATAAGCATAAGTTGCACCCATAGTTTTTTCAATTTCAACAAGCATAGGAGCCATTGTCGCGGTATATGGAATATTATCAATAATTCCTGAAATTACACCAGAAGCCCAAAGAATTATCATTGATGTCGCAGCCTGAGAGCCTTGGGTAACTTTCAAAATCCACTCTGCCATCAATTTTATACCGCCAGAAGCTTCTAAGCCTCCAATAATTATAAATAAGCCAATAAAGAAAAATATTGTGTTCCACTCAACATCTTGCAATATTTCATTAGGCTTTTCAAAAATCAACAAGATACTTGCACCTAACATCGCAACTACACAAGTTTCAATATGAGTGACATCGTGCAACATAAATCCTAAAATTACCAATGTCAAAATTAGGGTTGAACGAATCATCAAAGCTTTATCTGTAATTGTATGAGAATTGTCGATTTTCGCAACTTCATCCATCTTATCTTGCGATGCGTGAAGTTTCTTTCTAAAAATAAAGGCCAAAATAGTAATAACAACACACATGATAACCAAAATAACTGGAGTTAATTCTTTTACAAAATCAATAAAAGAAAGTCCGCCAGCACTACCAATAATTATATTAGGCGGATCACCAATCAAAGTTGCAGTTCCTCCAATATTAGATGAAAAAATTTCAGTTAACAAAAACGGTATCGGGTCAATATCAAGCTTTTTAGCAATTGCAAAAGTAATTGGCATAATCAAAATTACGGTTGTTACATTATCTAAAAAAGCACTTGTAATTGCAGTAAACAAGCCTAAAGCACAAAGGACCTTTACAGGATGCCCTTTAGTGAACTTTAATAATTCATTCGCAATCCAATTAAAAACTCCGCTTCTAGTCGTAATTGAAACAATTACCATCATTGAAACAAGTAAAAATATCACATTGAAATCAATAAAGTTAATAAAGTAATGAGGATTTATACCATCCCCCAATGCTTTCGTTTGACTGACCAACCCCAACAAAATAGTTAAAGCTCCACCAAGCAAAGCAATTGTAACTTTTGGAATTTTCTCAAGTGCAATAAAAATATACGCAAGAATCAACAAACTTGCGGAAACTAAAACACTATGAGAAGAAATAAAAGAGCTTATCATGCACTACCTCCTCGTCTAATCGCTAATATAAGCCTTTTGAACAAATAAATTTCTTCACGACTATTTTAGCATTATACACTAATAATGCAACAATATTTTTGTTTATACTATAATTTATGTGCAAATTACATAAATTGACGAGAGAGGAACAAACCCTCTCTCGACACATCTTCCCTTGAAGGGGGCACAATATAACAAATGTCGAAGTGGTACTCTGCCGACGAGGAGTTGACTAAATGTCAAGTCCGAGGAGAGGGTATTTGCAAAGCAAATACATCCGCCACTGAGTACATTACGTCATTAAATGTCGAAGTGGTGGAATTGGCAGACACGCACGATTCAGGTTCGTGTAGCGAAAGCTATTGAGGGTTCGAGTCCCTTCTTCGACATTTTTCTAATGCAAAAAGCTTATTCTTGGAACTCTCACTTAAGTTTTTCTTGTTGAGAAAAACTTAACGGTTCAGCCGACTACTCGGCATACCTTCCTTGTACGGCTCGAATTTCACATTCTCGCCTACAATCAGGCAGAGTCCCTTCTTCGACATTTTTAGCTGTCCAATATTTTTTATTCACAGGGATCTTTCATTAAAAACTTATCCCTCTAAGGAACAATGGATATTACTGAACTTCCAACCGTCATCTCGAAGAACGATGAATTGAGTTTCTCGCCCTTCAGTATGGATTTCGTCATTCGTATCTTTCACCGTTGCAAAAAAATCCCAACGGAATTCTAAAAATGCCGTATTCCCATAATATTTTATCATTATCTCCTTTATTTTAAAATTTCTATTGGAAAAATTTGCACTCATTCGCCCCAAATGAAAATGCTCAACTATCTCCTCAAATCCAATAGCATACCCCTTAGGATGAATAAACGATATTGAACCCTCTCGATCCCATATTTCTCTAAAAAGTTTTTCATCCGAAGTATTAACTGATTCAATATATAATTTTAGCAAATCATCAATTCTTTCCATAATCCAAGTTTATCATAAATAAACATAAAGACCCTAAATAGGGTCTTTAGTGTGAATGAAATCATTCATCTTCTTTTTTTTCTTTGTGTTCTGCTAGTTTTTCATCTAGTTTTTCTTTTGCTTCATGTGCCTTTTCTTTTAACTCTTCAGCACCTTCTTTTATATCTTCTTTGAGTTCGCAAGCTTTTTCCTTAACTTTTTCCGCTGTATCGTGAAGTTTTTCCTTCATTGTTTTTTTATCATCATCTTCGTGCATAATTTTAACTCCTTTCGTTTTGTTCAATATTATTATTTACGAAGATAAAAAAATTTTTATGCGAAAAATGGGTAATAAAAAAAATAAAAATTTGAAGATAATAATTATTAAAGCCTCTCCCTTAATCCCTCTCCTAAAAAAAAACTCACTAAAAAGCCCCTCGCTACAAGTGTAGAGAGGGGCTTTTATCTAAATTAAATTATTAATTTCTTCCTGTTCTATTTAATGTTTCAACGTCAGCTACCTTCATAGCGTAATATGGAGTTTTTTGACCTTTTTCTGTTAAGAACAATACAAAATTATCAGTAAAGTAGAATTGACGACCATTATCTGGGCGAAGAGAAGTCATCCTAACAGAAACAGCTGCTTCACTTTTTAATTTAACACCTTCATTATTCATTTTGAAATCTACTGTTTCAATTGAACGGTCAATTATAAAGTTTGTTCTTCGAATATCTCTTCCTTCGACTTCAGGGAAATTTGTTTCTTGATACAAGCTAATTTCTGGAATAATTAACTCATCATCTTTCACAAATTTTCTATTTCCATGATATTTTGAAGTTTTATCCTTCATTTCTGAATAATATTTCAAGAATGTTTTATCATCATTTGTTCGATACAAAATAACTTCATCTTTATCTTTTGTGAATAATTTAACTGCAAAATCTTCAGAATTATTATAGAACAACACTCTTACATTCTTATATAACTTTTTATTACTTGACTCATTTATGCCGAAATATTGAGCATTATAATTGTAATTTTTTGCAAATGGAGCTTCTGTAAGTTTGTCAAACGCTTGTAAAAATTTAAAATCTTTTTTCAACATCGCATAAACAAATAATTTTTGAGAATCTTTTGCCCAATCGAATGAATCTAAAATATCACTTGTTTCATTAAACTTTTCTTTTATCCCTTTTTCAATTTCCTTTTTCAATTCTGGGGAAACTGTTCCGTATTTTGTATAATAAGCATTTTCACTAACATTTGATTTTTTGAAAGATTGTTTATTTAATTCCTTAACAACTTTTGGAGTATCTCCAACAAAACGAACCGGTCCATAAATAATATTATCCATCAATTCATTCCAAACAAGTTGAAAAGTTCCCACCCAAATTCTATTTTGAGACTTACTTTCAACAGACATTGTTGGAAGAATTTCTATTGGTTTTACGGTTTCTACGGATTCTGTTTGCTCAACTTTAACCTCTGTTGGCTCAAGTTTGCTTTTTTTGTCTGATGCAACAACAGGCAAACTTGCAAGAAGAACCGCTAAAACACCTAAAGCTAATAACTTTTTCATTTTTTTCTCCTTCTATCAATATTTAACATTTTAAAAAAACTTTTCAAAAAACCACCCGCCGTATTCTTGTGAAGAATAGGAGCAGATTCGTAGAAATTTTTATAGTTTTCTATAATATTTTGGGGCAAAGATTCTCCCTTTTCAAGAGTATAAGACAAAAATTCAATATAATCGTCTTGCTCTTCTTTATACAAAGCATCACGATTTCTCAAATCTTCATCAGCTTCATAGTGAATTAATGCATGATACGCAGCAACGAGACTTTCATCCTCTGTATCTTTTGGATAAGCAAGCATAGCATCCCTAACACAAAGTCGTCCAACTCGCACAAGCCTCAATAGCCGTGCTACTTTTTGTCTATCTTCGATATTTTCAGGCATAACGTTATTTTACAAGAAGTTCTGACATTTCTCGTTCAACAAACTTTACCATGTCAGCATAATCACCATTAAAGAAATTATCAGTAAATTCCTTTAACATATCTAAAGCCATTTCTCTTTTATCCATAGTAGCTTTATAGAAAAACTTCTTTCCAACCTTATAACGAACTAGAATACTCTTAGATACTAATCTATCCATAACTGTCTTAATTGTAGTATAAGCTCTTTCAACACCATTTGAAGAAAGCTCATCTACAACATCCTGAATAGAAATATCCACATCTTCGTCTGTGGCAGTTAAATTCCAAAATGTGTTCAAAATTTCAATTTCTAAAGAGCCGCAAACCATGATTTCCTCCTGTACTACTGACTGTTACTATAATTGTAATATAAAAACTTTATTTTTCAATATCTGTAACAGAATATTTACAAATTTATAACATATATTCGTGTTCGACTACATTACTATAAATTCATATCCATAAAATCTTCGGATTTCTTATAATCTTTTTTGCTAGAACGTACTTTAGCGTTCTTTCTCTTAGTCTTTTCAGGAATAGAGTGGTAAGCATTATCTAAAGAAACCTTTGCAATCACTTCTTTTGTTCTTCTATCAAAGAAAGTTAACCAAAATTTTCTGTTAATGTTATCAACGGCAAAAGATACATTCGCTACAATTTTATCTCCTGGTTTAATTTGACGAAACATCAATTTTGTATCTCCAAAAATAGATGGACTAAATTTTGCATTATAATCATTCATCAAAACCATATCAAATCCAGAAAGAGTCTTGTCTGACATATTGGAAATTAATACAGACAAAGTAATAGTATTAACCTCTCCAAATGGATCTTTCTCATGCTTAATATTATTTATATTAACTGTTAAGCCATCATAATGGACTTCTTCCTGTTTCAAAGCTTCTTCTTTATAAACTGGCAAGTCAACTTGAGTATTTATTTTTACCTTAATTTCATCCCCAGGAGCAATCATTACATGATTGCCTTTTCTAATTAAAGCAACACCAAGACCAGCAACACCGCCAATTGCAGCACCTCCAGCCAAAGTATAACCTTGTGAAGCAATTGCAGCTTCTAAACCTAACCAATTTAGAGCCATTAAACCGCCGACTGCTCCTCCAGCAACAGTATAACCAACATCTTGAGCAACTATTTTTGCTCCCGCAGTAATTGGGTGAAGTTTGGTTGTCATTTGACCTTCAATAGGGATCTCTCTGCCATCTGGAGTAACTAAATAATCAAAAGATAAAGACATTGATGCTTCACGTCCCAAACGTGTTGGCTCTGTCGTTCCGGTCAACTTGCCATGAGCAACAGTTCCCTTTGGGATAATAATCCCTTTGTCGCCATAAACATCAGATGTTACCTCTGCAAAAAACTCATCTCCTTCCACAGAAATCGAAGAATCTAATACTTGAGATACCGTCATATTTATTACATCTTTACGATTTAGTGATTCAACTTTCCCCGTAAAAATGTCATCTTGTGTTTGCTTATATTCACTTGACTCAGATACCGAACCCTTCAACGGCTCTGCAACTGACAGCAAAGTAAAATTCATAAAACAAATCACTATTGATAATATAAAACTAGCAATCTTCTTCATGACAAAATTATACAACACAATTAAAATTTAGAGCAAATTTTAATCTTTTTGTTCTTCAACTTCTTGTGCCATTTCTTCAATAAAATTATTTACCTTTGCTGGCTCAAAACATGAACAAGAATTCCAAATCAAAGTTGGTCTAGGCTCAGTCAGCAATGGACTTGGGAATTCGTTATGGCACTTACCTTTCAACATATTAGTCGATCCATCTGGACAAGATGTAAACATTGAGCAACAGCTACAAATTTTCAAGATTAAACCATAATCTTCCATTTTTGATTTCAATTGTTGTAAGGCATCAATCATTCTCAAATGAGAAGAAGTTGTATATTTTTTATTCTTATAAATAAATCTAATTTTCGATAAACCGCTTTCTGTTGAAATAAATTCTAACTTACAACCTCTATCACCATGTTTAGTCTGAACCATAACGTCAATAGAAAGTTTATCAACCTCTCTATCAGTATTCGCACCAAGTTTCTTTAATAAAGTTCTAACAAGTGGAAAATTCTTAACAATATGACAAATTGAATAAATTGGATATAACATCAAAAGCATTATTTCCTTAAAATTCAATTTTGCATTTACCAAACTCAACGCAAAAATTGCTAAAAGAAGGAATGCAGTAAATATTACGACACTACACTTTACAATAAATTGGCAATGATAAGAATATATAATTAAAAGTGAATAAATCGCAATCAAAGTCCAACAGTTTGGATTAAGCAACGAACAAACATGTTCAATAAAATTAAAATTAATTGTCTTTAATTTTTCGAAATTACTCTTTAATAATTTAAATCTTTTTGTTAACCTTGGCTTTTTGAATGAACAATCCTGCCCAAGAATAAAAGATTGGATATTTGGATTATAGACACATTTATGACCAGTTTGAGAAAGTAATAAACTGAATTCTAACTCAGAGTTTATATCCTTAAAATTAATATCTTCAACGTCATCCAATGCAGTCTTTTTTATAATAAACAAACCAGAATCAACATTTGTAGCTAAACCTAACAAAGATCGAGATTGCTTAAAGAAATTTGCTTGATATTTTTTATAAACGGCTTTAATCCTATCTACAACATCTAAATTCTCTCTATTGATATTCAACTCCCCAGTAACAGCATCATATTTTTTTAATGCCGCATTGGCCAATGTTAAAAATTCTGGAGCAATCCTTCTAGTACTATCAATAAACACATAGGCATCAATAGTTTCATCTTTTTTAAGTTCTTCAAGAAGCATTGAAATTGCTTGATTCTTACCTAATGTCCCCACATCTTGAATATTTACAACATGTACGAAATTGTCATTTTCAAAAATCTTTTCAGAACCGTCATTACAATCATCCAAAACAGCATAAACCTTGAAATCAGCAAGAGGATAATCTTGCATCTTCAACTCTTCAACAAGTTCTTCCAAACACTCTTTATGATTATGGCTATATATTATTACTGCAAAGTTCGCCTTCGAATCATCATATCTTGAGTATTTCCTCTCAATAGTAAAAGGCTTATCTTTCAAATTCCTTACGGCTAAAACCAAAAGATATAATGAATAAACTAATACATATAAATAAAGTAAATATAATATAAATTCCATAATCTAATCCTCGTTTACCTAATCTTAGTAAAAACCAAGAGAAATTTCAAATTTTTTAATTATCTAAACGAATTGCACCTTGCCTAAAAATCCTCAATTCATCATTCATAACACCGACGACTGTTGATTCCAGACCTTTCGCAGTAACCCCATAGTCTTCAATAATTAAATCCGCAAGACCAGACATATTTTCTAAAGCTTGTTCATAAGTTTTAGCAGAAGGTTGGTGTGAAAGATTTGCACTTGTAGTAGCCAATACATGCCCAGGAATAATTTCACAAATTTCTCGAAAAACTTCATTATCGGGAATTCTTATTCCAACAGTCGGCATAGATGAGGTTATATAATCTGGAGTATTCTCACTTTTATCTGTCACAATTGTCAATGCTCCAGGGAAATATTTTTTTATTAATATCTGTCCAATTTTTGGAATTGGTTTAACATAATCAAGCAAATGATAAATTTCATTAGACATTAAAATTAAAGGTTTTTGAGCCTCTCTTTTTTTTATTTCATAAATCTTTTTGACCGCAGATTCATTATTAGGAAGACATCCCAACCCCCAAACAGTATCCGTAACATAGGCAATTACTCCACCATTAGTCAAAACATTTATAATTTCATCTTTATTTTTTAACATAATATAACCCTCAATCTTTTTATTTAATATATTACCATATAAAACAAAATAAATGACGGGTTGACAATTTTAGAAACATCATTATTATAAAGATAAAGGTATTATAGAAACAAGAAGGATTTATATTATGGCTTCATCAGGTGCATCAATAATCACAAATATTTCGTCTGGACTATCAAATACATATGCTTATCTTGCATCACTTTATCCAAAGGACGGAGTGACTTATAAAAATATCACAGCCGCAAGAAACGACCAAACAAATTATTTAACCCTAAACCAATCTTTTGCATCTTATTTACAAAACAATTTTTCAACAATAGACAAAGATGGGGATGGGAAGATTAGTGCTGATGAAATGAACAAAATGACTAACACAATTTCTACTTCAGGAGTTTCAAGAGAAGAATTATCTCAACTTGCAGCTTCTGGTACGTATTCAAGCGAAATGATTTCTAAAATTCTAGAAAACTTTGACGAAATGGACACAAACCACGACGGAAGAGTAACAAGTGCAGAAATTTCTAGTTACACTTTTTCTTGCAACAAACAAGAAATGATAGATGAAGATAACTACAAAAAAGCAACAAATATGTCACTGTTTTACGGAGATGACAATTCTTCAACTGACGTATCAAGTTACAGCATTTTGAGTTACAAATACAAGAACTTTACAAACTCAAAAAGTTAAATAAAATTACTTTCCAATACAGAAATGATCAAAAATATTGTTCAAAATATCGTCAGTAATTACTTCACCTGTAATTTCATCCAAAGATAAAAGAGCTGACTTCAAATCGATGTAAATCATATCTTGAAGTTCGCCTAGTTCTGCTGCATCTAAAGCTCTTTTTAGGCTCAATTTACATCGTTCAAGGCATCCCTGTTGGCGTTTATTTGTAATAAATTCAGTATCTTCAAGAGAAAATTGACAAATTATGCCTTTCATCTTTGTTTTCAAATCATCTAAACCATCTTTTGAATAAGTAGAAAGTTTAGCCGCATTAGGAAATACTTCCTTAAATTCTCCCGACTTTAGCAAATCAATTTTATTAGCGACAACAATATGAGTTTTATCTTTAATAATATCGTAAATCTGAGAATCCTCATCAGTTAAACCAACAGATGAATCATACAAAAACAAAATCAAATCAGCATCTTTTGCCGATTGTTTTGAATACTCAATACCGATTTCTTCAACCTTGTCAATATTTTCATCTTCTCTAATACCAGCAGTATCAATCAATGTTACTGCAACCCCAAGATCAATATTTTCCTTAATTACATCTCTAGTTGTGCCAGCAATATCAGTTACAATCGCCCTATCTAAATTCAACAAAGCATTGAATAAAGAAGATTTTCCAACATTTGGACGTCCAACTATCGCAACTTTAACACCTTGTCTTAAAATATCAGAAGATTTTGCACAGTCTAAAATTTTATCAATTTCTTTAATAGAATGTTTAAACCTCTCTACTAAATACGAATATTCTGGTTCCGCAACATCCTCAGGAAAATCAATTCCCGCAACAATTCTAGATGCCGTTTCAAAAATTTCTCCCTTTATCTCATTTATTTTATTTGCTAAAACCCCAGATAAATTTTTGGCAGATTGAATTGCAAAATTTGAAGTCTTTGCGTGAATCAAATCATCCACAGCTTCAGCTTGAGATAAATCTAATTTTTTATTCAAGAATGCACGTTTAGTAAACTCTCCACGTTCTGCCATTCTTGCACCATTTTTCAATACAACATCAAGAATATTTTGAACAACATTTATACCGCCGTGGCATTGAATTTCAACCACATCTTCGCCAGTATAACTGTTTGGATTTTTAAACGGTAAGATAATAACTTCATCAATTTTTGTATCTCCATCAACAACCCAACCGTGACAAATTTTTCCCGCAGGAAAATCTTTTTTATCGGTAACTTTTTTCGCTATCTCAAAACTTTTATCACCTGAAATGCGAATAACTCCAACTCCACCAGTTCCAATTGGAGTTGAAATAGCTGCTATTGTTTCAAATTCTTGTGTAATATTCATAAGTCAATTATACACAAAAAAACAAAAATACCCATACAATAAAAAAAAGCTATGTACTGAGGTGCATAGCTGTTGATTAGGGATATGTGTATCTTAGTCTCTAAGGAGTATATTGTTATGTTACCATTTTCATTTTATTTGTAATCATACAAACTAATGAGATTTTAAAATTTCATAATAGATTATAATAATCTTTACTCTTTGCGAATTTTTGATATAATGTAGGTATTAAATAGACGAAGGGAGATGAATAGAATGAAAAAATCCACAGCAGTTATATTAGGCCTTTTAGTTGTCTTAGTTGCGGGAATGTCTTGTGTCTTTGCCGCAGAATATACAAAATTTTCATCTAAATTTATAAAACACTTCAAAGATTGTGATTATTATGAAGAATCAATGGTTTCAGAATTTGAAGGAAAACAATTTACAACAAACAGAAAAATTATTGGATGGCGTAACGGATTTTGCAAATACGAAGAAACAATCAAATCTCCAGAAGACGAGTATCAATTAAATTGTTCATTTTCAAATATTCAAGTTGATGAATTATATAATTCAATGAGAAACAAATCTAAAGACCCAGAAACGTATGAACTGGAAATGTTTGCAGAACAAAAAGATAAAAAAGGTCAAACTAAATATGTTCCTGTTGGCTCTCAAACAATCAAAGGAAATAAAGCATACATCGCTTGGGCAAAATATCAAAACAATCCTTACTTCTGCAAACCAAAGAAAATCAAATAAATATTATTTCAGATAAAAATACCCTCTTTTTTTGAAGAGGGTATTTTTTTATTATATAGCAAAATGAATTTATGCTTTTGCATCAACTTTAGCTTCTGGTTTTACTCCTTGTGCTTCTTGAGCCTTTTGAGCTTTTTGAGCGTGAATATAATTACCAATCCAGTTAGCTGGTTTCATTACAAGTACAGGAACTAAGTATCTATAAACCATACCAAATACAAATAATGATTTCAAAGCACTAATACCATCAATTTGAGTTGTTATCTTTTTATTTTTCAAGATATCCAAATTAAAATCTCTGATGTTTGAGTATGATTGTTTTCCTAATTTTTCAACTAATTCTCTACCTTCAACTGAATCAGGTTTAATGTGGTTATACCATTCCTTCATCATGATTTTCAAATTCTTTGGATCCCAATCTCCAAATAAATCTTTTCTTTTAAGTTCTGGATCTTTCAACAAATGATTTGCAATTGCTCTTGTTGTTGCTTTGTCACATGCACTACCTAATTTTGCATCTAACAAATAAGCACAAGCAGTAGAAATACCCCAAGTAAGAACATCGTTAATTGCTAATGTTTTACGTTTTTCTGGGTCTAATTTATCATTTTCTAATGTTTTTACAACATACATACCAGAAATTAAAGTTGAACCTAAAGCTGACATGTGAGTGGTCATATTATTCCATTTTGGACTATTTGTATGGTCAACAATATATTTTGCAGCCTTGCTGTTATAAAATCTTTTATAATAATTGTTAGCAATCCATTCAGTAAATTTACCATATAAGCCTTCTGATGCTTTTTCAGTTGCGGCAGTAGCCACGCTTGCGGCACCTGTAAATTTAGGTTGTGAAGCTATTCTTTGATTCGTTACATAAGCTCTTTTAGGAGTATTATTATAATTTTGAATTGAACTAATTTGCATTATGCTTTTCCTCCTTGAACTTCTTTAAATACTGGGCTATTCACCAAATTTTTAGAATAATCTTGAGTTGGTTGTTGTACAGGAGCTGCATCCTTTTTCTTTCCTTTTTCCATATGGAAAACATATTTCAAAATTGGAGGAATCAAAGCAATTGTCAACATAGCTTTTGGAATACCTAATACAATTGAATCCATTGCAAACTGTGCAATCTTACTTAATTTTTTATATGGTTTTGACTTTTCAAGTCTTCTTGCACCAATTGATTCTACATCTAATAATTTTTCTAAACCTTTTAAGTATTTTTCAGGATTTGCTTTAATTTTCTTGAAAGCTGATCCGAATGGAGCCATTACAATTGAAGAAACAATAAATCCGATAACTGCAGATGATATTGCGTGAGATGCCGCGTATATACCATCTTCTCTATCTTTTTTACCAGTCATTGCAATATTTGTTGCTGGTCTTAAACCACCTGCAACAACAAGAGATACTAAAGCGGCACCGATTGGACCTTGTTCTTCAAAAATTTCAGCAAGTTTTTGAAATTTCTTTGAACCAGAAATTTTATCCCAAAAACTTTTGCCTAAGTTTTCGAAAACATCAGCGGCAGCCCCGTTTGTCCCTCCGGTAAAGCTGCCGCTATAATATCCTCTATTCACATTTTTCTTGTCACACACGTCCGCACTCTTCTTCTCTGCTCCGTTCTCCAGCCCGTACTTTGGCTTATGCGTGAGCATGACACCTGCGGAATAATTTCTAATTGAGTCTATATTCATTTCACACCTTATAATAAAATAATGAGTCTACTGTACATGTATTTTAAATCAAAGGAAAATAAAATTTGTTATATAGTTACGAAAATGTTACAATTAATTTTATCAAAAAAGAGGAGGCTCAAACCTCCCTCTTTTTTTAACTAAGAACAACCAGAATAACCACATTTCAAACAAATAAAACATCCTTCCGCCATTTGAATTTCGTTCCCACATTCTGGACATTTTATTGTTTTAATTTCACCAGTCGGGTTGTATTCTTCCCTATTCTCTTCAACTTTTGGCTCTAAGTTCTTTTCTATTGGTTTTATTTCAATTTTTGGTTCTTTTTTCTTTGTATCAAGATTCATCGGCTGGAACTGTCGAGAATTATTACGGTAAACAGTAATTCCCTTTAAATTATTTTTATATGCCAATATATAAACCTCTTTTATATCCTCTCTTGTTGCGGACTCAACAAAATTCACCGTTTTAGAAACTGCATTATCAACATGCAACTGAAAAGCGGCTTGCATTTTCACATGCCAGTATGGAGCTATATCATGTGCCGTAACAAAAATACGTTTTATCTCATTCGGAACACCTTCGACATGGGAAAGTGAACCATCTTTTGCAATCTGTGCCATCAAATCATCAGAATATAAATTGTGAGAAAGCATATAATCTTTAAAAATCGGATTAACCTCAAGCATTTCAGTTCCATCCATTATAAGTCTTGAAAAAACAAGTCCAAACAAAGGTTCTACACCTCCAGAAGCTCCAGCAATCATAGAAATTGTACCCGTTGGAGCTATACATGTAGTCGTTGCATTTCTCAATCCATATTTTTGAATATCTGAATCTAATTTTGCCCACATATCATCCGAAATTTTCCCAGCAGATTTTCCTTTGAATTTGTTAAACAAATAATTAGACCGATCATAAATACTGCCTTTGAAATTGTTAAAACGACCTCGTTCCTTCGCCAGCTCTATTGATTCTGATTTTGAAATATAATCAATAAATTCCATAACTTGTCCAGCAAGTTTCGTTCCGTCTTCTGAGCTATAAGAAATTCCAGCTTTCATTAACATATCCGCCCAACCCATTACTCCTAAGCCAATTTTTCGGTTATTACTAACTAGTTCAGATATTTGAGGTAATGGGTACTTATTAACTTCAATTACATTATCCAAAAATCGCATTGCAGCTCTTACGGTCTTTTCTAATAAATCCCAATCTACACTCATAGAACCATTTTCTTCTTTCATCATCAAACCAAGATTTATTGACCCAAGATTACAAGCTTCATAAGGAAGTAGGGGAACTTCACCACACGGATTTGTAGATTCAATTGCACCAATCAATGGAGTAGGATTATCTGCATTCATCTTATCAATAAATACAACCCCAGGTTCTCCATTTCTCCAAGCACAATCGACAATTAAATCGAAAACATCTTTAGCACACATCCTTCCAACAACTTCATTGTTTTGCGGATTTACAAGGTCATAATCTTCGCCTTTTAAATATGCATCCATAAATTTATCTGTTATCGCAACAGAAATATTAAAATTATTTAATTTATCATTATCAGATTTACAATTAATAAATTCTATTATATCAGGATGGTCAACTCTCAAAATGCCCATATTTGCACCTCGACGAGTTCCACCTTGTTTAACAGCTTCTGTTGCCGCATTAAATACTTCCATAAAAGATACTGGACCAGAAGAAACACCCATTGTTGATTTTACCACGCTATTTTTAGGTCTTAATCGAGAAAAAGAGAACCCTGTTCCCCCACCAGATTGATGAATTAACGCAGTATTTTTTATTGTTTCAAAAATTCCTTCTAAACTGTCTTCTACGGGAAGAACAAAACACGCAGCTAATTGCCCCAATTCTCGACCAGCATTCATTAAAGTTGGAGAATTTGGCATAAAAAAACGATGAGTTATTGCATCATAAAACCTCTTAGAAAGTTGATTAACTTCTTCTTGTGACTTTCCAAAATTCAAATCACCTTTCGCAATGGTTTCTGCCACTCTCTTAAACATATCAGATGGAGTTTCAGTACAATTTCCGTTTTTATCACGTTTTAAATATCGTTTTTCTAAAACTTTAATTGCATTGTCTGAAAAGTTTAAATTTTTATTTAGATCTTCTAACACATTAACCTCCAATCTGGATTATATTAATAAATTTACCATTAATCATACATGCTAAAAACCGTTAATCTTGTCCTAATTCTATCACAAAACACTATCCAAATTGACAATACATTTAACTCTTTTTGTGATATTCTAAAAGCATGACATGGAGAGGTTTTAGGGTTTTATTAATAACGTTATTTTTGATTGCACTAACTTGTAAAGCGTGCTTAGTTAAAGATGTTCCGCCTAAGAAAAAAACTTTTACGCAAGAACAATCGCAACTTACAACAATAAAATACCCCTCACCTAAAAATGTTACAATAAAAGGAACTGATTACTTAGAATCGCAAGCACCTATTGGAACTTTCGGAGGAGAATTGGTTTCCTCAACCATCGGAGAAGGGCCCAAAACATTCAATCCCTTTAACTGTAAAGATAACATTTCCGCTCTAATGTCTGGAATTATGTATGATGGACTTCTTTCTTCTGACCCAATGACAGGTCAACCAACCCCAAAACTTGCAAAATCATTCTCCATTTCTCCAGATGGAACAACATATACAATAAAACTTCGTCACGGAATAAAATGGTCTGATGGGAAACCAATAACAGCGGATGACGTTGTTTTCACGTGGAATGATATTATTTTTGCAGGACTTGGAGATACATCTACAAGGGACTCTATCGTTATTGATAATAAATTACCAACAGTAAGAAAAATTGACAATTACACAGTTGAATTTATTACTCCAAAACCATTTGCACCTTTTGTAAGAATGCTATCAACTCCAATTGCCCCTAAACATATATTCATGCCCGCAGTCAAAAAAGGAAATACGTATTTTGATTCATTCTTATCTACAAACACAAAACCAAAAGACTTTGTTGTTTCTGGAGCATTTAAATTAAAAGAATATGTTCCAGCTCAACGTGTTGTTTTTGAAAGAAATCCTAACTATTATGAAATAAATACCAAACAACAAAAGCTTCCATATTTAGATAAACTGGTTTACTTAATTGTAGGAGATTTGAATAACGAAGTTTTAAAATTTGAAGCAAAAGAATTAGATGTTATTTCACTACAAGGCTCAAAAGTAGCAAGATATAAATCACTAGAACCTCATTCTGATTTCAAATTATACAATCTTGGACCTGATACAGGAACAATGTATCTATCGATGAATTTAAATAACCGAAAAGATAATAAGGGAAAATATTACGTAAATACTGATAAACAAACGTGGTTTCAAGATTTGAACTTTAGAACCGCTGTTGACTATGCAATAGACAGAAAAAATATGGTTCTAAATATTGCAAATGGTATAGGAGCTCCTTTGTTTACTCCAGAAAGTTTAAATTCAATTTATTTGAACAAAAATTTAAAACCATATGATAAGAATTTAGACAAATCAAAAGAGCTTCTAAAAAAATCTGGATTCTATCTTGATAAAAAGGGAAAACTATTTGACAAACACGGACACCGAGTAGAATTTGATTTATATACTAATGCCGGAAATACAGAAAGAGAAGCCATCGGTGTTATGGTAAAACAAGACCTTGAAGATTTAGGGATGAAAGTAAACTTTAAACCAATTGAATTCAACTCTCTTGTTAACAAACTAGTAAGTACATATGACTGGGATATGGTTATTATGGGACTTACAGGTTCTCCGCTAGAACCAAACGGAGGGAAAAATGTTTGGTTGTCAGATGGAAGACTACATATGTTCAACCAACGAAATCCACAAGAGGGGAAAGCTAAAATTCTCCCTTGGGAAAAAGAACTAGATTACCTATATACCCAAGGAGCATTAGCTACAAAATTTGAAGATAGAAAAAAATATTATGATAAATATCAAGAAATTGTCTATAAAGAAAAACCGATGATTTATATTTATTCCCCAATAAGAATTGTCGCTCTTAGAAACAAATTCAAAAATATTTATCCTTCTAGCTTGGGCGGTATTACCCATAATATTGAAGAAATCTACATAGGAGAATAAAAAATAAGTGGAAGCTTTTAAATATATAATAAAAAGAATACTTCAAACAATACCATTACTCATAATGGTATCATTGATTAGCTTTTTTATAATTAGATTATCTCCTGTTGATCCATTAGCAGAATTAAAATTAAACCCTTCTGTTTCACCAGCAACAGTAGAAAGAGAACGTCAACGACTAGGTTTAGATAAGCCAATAATAGTTCAATATGGAAAGTGGGCTTGTTCTTTTGTTCAAGGTGATTTAGGAGTAACATCAACAGGCGAAAAAGTAAGCCAAAAACTAAAAGAAAGAATTCCTAACACACTACTTTTAACTTCTATTGTAATTCTCTTAACATGGCTAGTTGGAGTTCCACTAGGAATTATTGCCGCCGTAAATTGGAAAACACCTTTTGACAGGATATTAACAGTTCTTACGAGTATCGGAATGGCAATACCATCATTTTTCTTTGCAGTTTTATTGTTAATTTTTGCGGTTAAAACAGGATGGTTCCCTATTGGAGGACTAACAAGTCCAAACTTTGCAGATATGAGTTTTATCGGGAAATTATGGGATATAACCCATCACTTAATCCTTCCTGTAATTGTACTCTTCACAATCTCTCTTGCAGGATTACAAAGACAAATGAGAGCAAATATGCTTGATGTTTTGGATAGCGATTACGTAAAATTTGCAAGGGCCAAAGGGCTTTCAGAATTTTCTGTAATATATAAACACGCACTCAGAAATGCAATAAATCCAATGATAACTTTACTAGGCTTTGAATTTGCAGGATTATTAAGTGGTGCAGCTTTAACAGAATATGTTTTTCAATATCCAGGACTCGGAAGATTGATTCTTGAAGCCGTTATGAAATCAGATATAAATTTAGTTATGGCATCATTGATGATGGGTGCTATTATGCTTGTACTTGGAAATTTAATTGCGGATATACTTCTTATCATCACAGATCCGAGAATTAGGGTGAAATCATGATTAAAGAAGTTTTAAAACAATTATGGAAAGACAAATTTGCAAGAATCGCACTCATTGTACTTGGGATAATTTATCTTGCTTTGTTTTTAGCAGATTTTATCGCACCATACACAAAAGATTTTTCGGATAGAACAATGGCTTATGTTCCACCTTCTAAAATTTTCACCATTGACGAATCTGGACATATTTCAAAACCATATACATATAATTATATAAGAGATTTCAACTCTCAAACCCTAGAAATTGAATACAATTTAGACCGAAGCAAAAAACATTACGTTAAATTTTTCGCACAAGGTCAACCTTACAAATTTTTAGGACTAATTCCCATGAAAAGACATCTTATCACAACAGATTCAGATGGTAGATTATTTCTTCTTGGAACTGATATTAATGGGCGAGATGTTTTTTCTAGAATCCTCTTTGGAGGAAGAATTTCTATGACCATCGGATTTTTAGCACTATTTGTTTTATTCCCAATTGGACTTTTATATGGAGGAATTTCTGGCTACTTTGGGGGCAAAGTAGATATGCTGATGATGAGATTTGCAGAAGCAGTTATGTCAATTCCTAGCTTTTATTTACTGATAATTCTTGCATCTATCCTTCCTTCTGGAATGACCAGTACTCAAAGATTTTTGTTGATTGTAATAATTTTGGCTCTAATCGGTTGGGCTGGATTTGCAAGAGTTGTTAGAGGGATGGTTTTATCTATAAAAAGCCAAGAATATATTCAAGCTGCACAATCTATCGGAGCTTCTAAAATGAGAATTATCATTAAACATATCCTTCCTCAAACAACCAGTTTTGTAATTGTGGCAATGACATTATCAATTCCTTCGTATATTTTATCAGAATCCGGATTGAGCTTTCTGGGATTAGGAATTCAACAACCAGATGCAAGTTGGGGGAATATGTTAAAAGAAGCACAAGAATTCACAAATATTTTGTATCGACCTTGGCTTTTAACTCCTGGTTTCTTAATTTTTGTATCAGTTTTGGCATTTAACCTAATCGGTGATACCATAAGAGATGTTTTAGACCCACAAAGCAAAGTTAGATAATAAGCAGAGGAAAAAATGGAAGTAAATTTAGAACATTTAACACACATAATAAACCTTGATTATATGCTAAGAATCCTAATCGCAGTAATTTTTGGTTTTTGTATTGGATTGGAAAGAGAACTAACAAATAAATATGCAGGATTAAGAACCCATATTTTAGTATGTCTTGGAGCTTGTGTATTTACACTTATTTCTATATATGGTTTCCCAACTTTCGCCCCTGGGGATAATGTTCTTATCGACCAAGCAACAGGGATTAGGGATACATCTCGTGTTGCCGCTCAAATTGTAACAGGTATCGGTTTTATTGGTGCAGGTACGGTATTAAGAAATGGCCCAATTGTACTTGGATTAACAACAGCAGCTACCCTATGGATTGCCGCAAGTATCGGTATGGCATGTGGTGCGGGAATGTTCGAAATTGCATTTGCAGGAACATTACTTTCTATCTTAACTCTTGTATCTATCAGAGTTTTTGAAAGAAAAGTTTTACCAAACAGCACAAAAAGAACTAAAAGAGTTAAACTTGTAATTGTTTGCCAAAATCAATTTGCAAACAAAATTCACGAATATATCATTGAAAAGTATCAAGATATTAGCGAACTTTCAAAAAAACAACTAAAAGCAGATGAAAATAGTACAAAAATCACTTGTGTTATGGATGTAATTACAAGAAAACCAATAAAAGATTTATACAAATCCTTCCAAACTTTAGATGGAATTGATTCTATTTCAATACAAGAAACTATTGATTGATAGTGCTTTACATTGAGGTTGGTTTAAGATAATATTACATAGAAAATAAGTTTTTTTAAGGGAGAATTAAAGTTGAAATATAAAAGAATTTTGCTAAAAATTAGTGGAGAAGCATTATTAGGAGACCAACAATTTGGAATCGACCAAACTCCAGTGAAAATGATTGCAAATGAAATCAAAAAAGTTACAGAAGAAGGAGCTCAAGTTGCCGTTGTAGTAGGTGGCGGAAACATCTTCAGAGGGATGAGAAACAGTGCAAAACTTGGAATGGATCAAGCTTCTGGTGATTATGTTGGAATGCTTGCTACTGTAATGAACGCTATTGCATTGCAAAGTGCTTTAACTCAAATTGATGTACCTTGTAGAGTTCAAACAGCAATTACAATGAACCAAATTGCAGAACCATATATTCGCCATAGAGCAATTAGGCATCTTGAAAAAGGTAGAGTTGTAATCTTTGCAGCTGGTACAGGAAACCCATTTTTCACGACCGATACAGCAGCAGCTCTTAGAGCATCTGAAATCAATGCAGAAGCTATGCTTATGGCTAAAAATGGTGTTGACGGGGTTTATACAGATGATCCTAATACAAATTCAGAAGCTAAAAAACTTGATAAAATCACTTATGACGATATTATCAAAAACGGATTAAAAGTTATGGATACCTCCGCTTGTGCATTATGTAAACAAAACAACATTCCTATCGTTGTATTTGATTTCAAAAAACAAGATGGAATTAAAGAAATCCTAAATGGTAAAGAAATAGGAACATACATTAATTAGTTAATAGACAGACGAAAGAGGTAAGAAATGTCAGAATCTTTAGATGAATTATTTTTATTCGGTGAAGAAAAAATGGAAAAAGCTGTTGCTCAGCTTCAAAAAGAATTTGGTTCTATCCGTTCTGGAAGAGCAAACCCAGGAATTTTAGACAAAGTTCTTGTTGAATATTATGGTGCTCCAACTCCATTAAGACAAATGTCACAAGTATCAGTTCAAGACGGTACAACTCTTGTTATTACACCATATGACAAGACTATTATGAAAGAAATTGAAAAAGCTATTATTAAGGCTGAAATCGGTATCACTCCAAACAGTGATGGTATTTGTATCAGACTTCCTTTCCCTCCTCTAACAGAAGATAGAAGAAGAGAAATTGCTAAAGACGTAAAAAAACTTGGTGAAGATGCTAAAGTTGCAGTTAGAAACATCCGTCGTGATATGACTGACAACCTTAAAAAACTTGAAAAAAGTGAAAATCTTCCAGAAGATATGGTAAAAGACAACCAAGATAAAATTCAAAAATTGACAGACAAATATACTGCAAACATTGACAATGCAGTTTCTGTTAAAGAAAAAGAGGTTATGACAGTATAATGATTAATTTAGGCTTGAATAAAAACGCAACAAGAATGCTTACAGGATTTGCGATGGGTACACTTGTGATGCTATGTATTATTTTAGGGGATTTAGCTCTACTAATAATGCTTGCGGTAATGCTAATCTTTGGTTCAAAAGAATACGTTAAAATGTTAAACCACAAAGGTTTTTATCCAAGTTTAAAAGTTATTTATTTTACAGAAGCGATTTTAGCATCCGTAGTATATTTCAAAAGAGTTGACCTTGTTGCAATAACACTTACAATTTGTGCAATGTGCTCATTTATGTGGGTTTTATTCAGAGGACGTCAACCATACATCGCCAATGTTGCAACAACACTTCTGGGGATGGTATATTGCGGATGGTTCCCGCTTCATTTAATCTTTTTAAGAGATTTATCTTGTGCAAAATATGACAGCGGTCTAGCATTTGTAGTTTTAATGTTTACATCTATTTTATTAACAGATGTTGGGGCATACTACATCGGAACAAAATTTGGGAAACACAAATTAGCACCAGTAATTAGCCCAAATAAAACAATTGAAGGTTCAATTGGGGGAATATTCTTTGCAGTTCTAGGAGCCTTGGTTATTTGGCTATATATGAAAACTTTATTGTTAATTGATATTCATTGGTATATTGCAGTTTGTGGAGCTTTAATTTCAACGATTTTTGCCCAAATTGGTGATTTATGCGAATCTCTAATCAAGCGTGATGCTGGAGTTAAAGATTCTGGTAATAGTCTTCCTGGGCACGGTGGATTTTTAGATAGAACTGACAGTTTTATCCTTACAATTCCAATTATGTACTACTTCTGCAAATGTTTTGTATTCCAAACTGAATGGATACATACACTAACTCACTTTGTGAAAGGATTATTCTAATGAAATCTATTGCAGATATTTTTGGAATAGAAACAATTACAAAAGAGGCTTATCGATACGCATTAACTCATTCTTCTTTCACAAAAGAAAAAGAATTGCCTTATAACGAATGCTATGAAAGACTTGAATTTTTGGGAGATGCTGTTTTAAAATTAACAATTTCAGACGTGTTATTCAAGATGTTTCCAGATTTTCAAGAGGGGCAATTATCTAAAATTAGAAGTATCGTTGTATCAGATAACACGTTAGCAGATATTGCAAAGAAAAACGGATTACAAGACCTTATAATAATGAGCAAACACGAAGAAAAACAAGGATGCCGAAAGCTTAATTCAATCTGTGCTTGTGCTTTTGAAGCAACCCTTGGAGCTTATTATTTAGACGGGAAATACAAAGAATTAGAAACATATATTGCAAAAACCTTCACACCTTATATCAATGATGTGAAGGACCACTTTGAAAAATTTAATGCAAAAGCAATTTTACAAGAATACACTCAAGGAAAAACAAAAAACACCCCAGTATATACGGTTTTACGAGAATTAGGACCTGAGCATAAAAAAGAATTTGAAATCGAAGTAAAATATAATGATGAAGTTCTTGCCGTAGAAAGAGGGCTTTCCAAAAAAGAAGCTGAACAAAAATGTGCATATTCTGCGTGCAAAAAATTAGGAATTATTTAAAATGGCAAATATTATCGTTTCTCCATCTATTTTATCAGCTGATTTTGCAAACCTTGAACGAGATATAAAACTTGTTGAACGGAATGGAGCAGATTGGATTCACGTAGATGTAATGGATGGGCATTTCGTACCTAATATTACGATTGGAATACCTGTTGTAAAATCGATAAAAAAAGTTACAACATTACCACTGGATGTGCATTTGATGATTGAAAACCCAGAAAAATATATTGAAGATTTTGCAAATGCAGGAGCAGACATTTTAACATTCCACTATGAAGCGGAGAAAAAAGAAAATATAAAACCACTCATAACTAAAATTAAGAACTTAGGAGCAAAAGCGGGTTTATCAATTAAACCTAAAACTCAACCTGAAGAAATTCTAGAATTTTTACCAGATTTAGATCTAGTTCTTGTTATGACAGTAGAGCCAGGGTTTGGCGGTCAAAAATTCATGGCTGATTGTGCTAAAAAAATTAAAGTAATTAAACAGCACGCTACCGAACATTTATTTATCCAAGTTGATGGTGGAATTAACGCAGAAACAGGGAAAACATGCACAGAATATGGAGCGAACTCTCTTGTTGCTGGAAGTTATATCTACAAAGCAGAAAATATCAAAGAAGCAATCTTAAGCCTTAAACATTAGCACCATCAACATACTGACCTTCTCGAATTTTCTTTTTCAAGATTTCATCTAAACTTGCGGTCTGATTATCTGTTAAATCAGTTTTGTCATTACTTGAAGTTGAATTATTTTGAGTTTTTCCTGCTTCTTGGCTATTTGAATCTGAATTTTCGTCAGAGCCAGCTTCACCTTTTGAAACTGGAGCCGCTGCAACACCCGTTTTTGTTTGAACTTGAATTTTAAAACTTGAAGCCGTTGATTTATTCGCATTATTTACATTAATAGCTTCATTTTGAAGAGTTGAAGTATTATCAGATGCCGTAATAGCACTATTCCCAGAATTAATTGTCATTTTAGCAATCGGCATATAACGAAGAATCCCTATTAGCCCCTGCCTTTTAGCAAAATCCATCAACTCAGTACCAACTGTAACTGTTTCTCCGCCAAAATCAATAGCTGAACCAATAGTTGGAGTTTGAGCATTAATTAACGAATCAAAACCAATCAAGTTCGCTTCTGTTGCAGAAATTTCTGATTGACCTTGAGTTCCCATTTTCTGCAATTCTTGTTGTAATCTATTTATTTTTGCAAAAGTAGATTTGTCGCTTTTATCTTCATTTATTTTGGAAACTTCATTTTTAAATTCATTTTGAGTTTGTTCCGCTTTAGCAAGAAGCTCATCCATATAACTTTCTAATTCTTGAATTTCATTTACAGAAGCATCCTGAGCATCCGAAATTATACTAGCAGATTCATTTACCGCCTTACGTCCAGCATTACTATCGGAGGTAAAAGAAATAGCCTGATCAACAAGACTTACCCCATCTTGTTGTAGCTGTTCTCTTTTTGTTTGAGCCTCAGTTTTATTTGTTTCCTCAGTCGTTGTATCACCAGATTCGTCAACTGGAGCCGTTTCTTCGGTATTTTCAGATGTCACATCAGAGGTATTAGTTGAAGCTTCAACAGAGGACGAAGATGTAGCCTTTTCATACGTTGTCACATCGTCAGAATATATAGAATTGACAAAGTTCTGAGCCCATTGGATATATTGGCTCGGAACATCAACTCCTTGTTCTTGATATTTAATTATCTGATTTGCCGTTAACCTCCGCCAATCAATTTGACGAGGAGATATAGCTTCTATTCGTGATACGTCCATAGTAAACCCTTGTTTTTTAAATATATATACGGAATAAAATGGAAAATCTTTAACCCTTAAGAGAAAATGTTAACAAATTTTACGTTCATCTATTAAAGGGATATAATTTTACAAATTAGGAGTATAATAGAAAAGCAAGAAAAGAGGATTTATCATGGTTGATTACAAAGAATTGATGGATAAAGCAATAGAAGTTTCTAAAAACGCTTACGTTCCATATTCACATTTTCCCGTTGGAGCTTGTGTTTTAACAGCATCAGGAAAAACATACTGTGGATGCAATTTTGAGAACGGAAGCTATGGACTAACAATTTGTGCAGAAAGAAACGCTATTGGCAGTGCAATTGCCGATGGAGAAAAAAAGATTAAGGCTATTGCAATTTATTCCCCCAAAATGAATAAGTGTATGCCTTGCGGAGCTTGCAGACAAGTTATAGCAGAATTCGCAGAATCAGATACGGTTGTACTTCAAAAAATTGGAGAAGAAATTCGTCCATATACAATAAACGAACTTCTTCCAGAAACATTTGTTTTATAAAAATGTATATTTTAGAACTTTTATTTAACGCATTCAAAAATAAAAAAATCAAAAAACAAACTTATGACCCAATGGAAATAACAGGTACAGAATTGGAAGAAGATTCTGATGAGTGTGAGCATCTTTTTCTCCCACTTGATTCTTCAAACGAATACTTTGCCTGTAAGTATTGCGGTCTAGTCGTACCAAAAGAAAAACTTAAAAATAAAAACATCTTTGAAAATAAATCATTCTAATAGAAACTCGGAGAATTAAAAAACTTCTTTCACTTAGTAACACTACTAAAAAGAAAGGAGTTTTTATTATGAAAAATTTAGGTGAAACAATTAACAACATAATGGAAGAAAATTCAAGCAATAGAATTCTTATTTTGACAAACCATTTACAAATAGTAGGGACTATCCATGAATACAAAAACAAATGCGAAAATTGCCACAATTGTCTAATCGCACTTAAAAATGTAAAAATCGCACGCATTGAGGAGCTTTTGAACTGCGAAGAAAGTTGTGAATGTAACTTACACATATTTAAAGAATACGATTGGTTTAATATCTGTGTAGATGCAATTGTCGGCTTTTCAATAATTTAGGAATTAAAAAAGGTGTTCTAAAAAATCAGAACACCTTTTAAATTTATTATTAAATCTTACACTTTTCTCTTACGAGCAGCTTCAGATTTATGTTTTCTTTTAACGCTAGGTTTTTCATATCTTTCACGTTTTTTAACTTCTGAAAGAATGCCAGCTTTTTGAATTTTTTTCTTAAAACGTCTCAAAGCACTTTCAATGCTTTCGTTTTCGCCAACTTTAACTTCTGCCATTTATATTTTCACCACCTTTATAGCTTATTGTTATGTGACTAGTATAATATAAAAGCCTGAAAATAGCAACTTTTGCCTGTTTTGTTAACAATTGTTACAGATAAATCCTAAAAAGTTATTTCTTCTGCTAATAAATAAAAACCTTGAAGTAAATATTCTCCAAGATTTTTATTCTAACTAGTCAATATTTTAATAATTATGCCTACCTACCTCTAAAATAGTCACAAATTAACTTCTCTTGTCGAGGAAGCAAATGTTTAATACGATTCACCAATGAATTATTTTGTAAATCATCAAGTTGTTTTTTTAAAATTGCTTTTTCCAATAACATTTTATTGTACAAATCTGAACACACTTCACTCTTATCAATATGTACTTTCAATTTCGCCAGTTGTAATTCCTTTTCACGAATAGATGCAATAAGTTTTCGTTTCACCTTGAATAAACCTCTCATATATCACATTATTAGAATAAACTGTTCTGACAAATTTAAAATCAACTTTTTAGGTGATTTTGAACTATACGTTCAATAAATCATACTCATAACCGAGTTTTAAAGCTTCTACATTTTTTGGTATTAAGTGCTTTCTATGAGGCGGAATCACATTATACAAAGCTTTTTCAAGAGTTTCTAAAGAAACCAATCCACAAGCTTTAGCTAATAAACCTAATGCAAGTATATTAGACATTTTAATATTTCCCAACTTTTCCTCAGCCATTTGAGTTATTGGAGCGAATACATAATTTATATCATCTCTTTTTTGAATTTTTTCTGCTAAAGAAGTGTTCACGATGATAGTCCCACCAGCTCTTACAATTGGTGTAAATTTATCAAATGAAGCTTGATTTAAAACAATAATATAATCAGCATGAGATTTTTGAACAGCACTTACTTCTTCATCAGCCATTGAAATAGAACAGTTTACTGTTCCTCCTCTCATCTCTGCACCATAAGAAGGATACCAAGTAACTTTTTTATCATCAAGCATAAAAGCATTTGCTAAAACTTCCCCAGCAAGCAAAACACCTTGTCCGCCAAATCCTGCAATTATAAAATCTTTTTCCATAATTTTTATCCTTAATTATTATTTTCTGTTATATCTTTATAAACACCAGGTTTAAATACTTCCATCATCTCATTTTTTACTCTGTCATGAGCTTTTTCTGGAGTCATTCTCCAATTTGTTGGACAACTTGAAAGAATTTCTACAAAACCAAAGCCTAAACCTTTTTCTTGAGCTTCAAATGCTTTTCGAATAGCTTGTTTTGCTTTTCTAATATTTGGAACAGAATCCAATGAAACTCTTGCACTGTAAGCAGTACCATCACACATTGCGATATGTTCTGCAATCTTAATTGGATAGCCATAGTATGGAACATTTCTACCTGTTGGAGAAGTTGTTGTTACTTGACCTAACAATGTTGTAGGTCCAAGCTGACCACCTGTCATACCATAAGTTGTGTTGTTAATACAGATAGCAGTAATTTTTTCACCTCTCAATGCAGCATGCATACTTTCTGCCAAACCAATTGATGCAAAGTCCCCATCACCAGAATATGTAAATACACATTTTTCTGGTTTTGCTCTTTTTACACCAGTTGCAACAGCTAAAGCTCTACCATGAGGAGCTTCAATTGAATCAACATTGATGAAATCATAAATTGTAACAGAACAACCAATAGAAGTTGCTGCAATTGTATTTTCAGTTAAACCCATTTCATCCAAAACTTCTGCAACCAATCTTACGGCTACACCGTGGTCACATCCTGGACAAAATGTATATTTTGCATCTTTTTTCAAAGATTTTGGTAATTTAAAAACTTGAGTTTCCATTATAATAACCCCTCCACTTTAGCTGCAATTTCTTCAGGAGCAGGAGGAGTTCCAACCCCTTTATGAACTAATTCTACTGGGACTTTACCATTCACAGCCAATCTAACATCATTGACCATTTGTCCCATATTAACCTCTACAACTACAAACTTTTTAGTTGTTTGAGCCAATTCTTGTAATCTCTTATTTGGGAATGGGAACAATGTAATAGGTCTTAATGTTCCAGCCTTGATACCTTTTTGTCTTAGCATCTTTGCTGCTGTTCTAACATTTCTTGAAGTTGAACCGAAACTTACTAATACAACATCAGCGTCTTCTGTTCCTATTTCTTCCCATTCTGTTTCTTTTTCTTCAATTTCAGCATACTTCTTGTACAAATTGTCAAGAAATTCACATTGTTTATCAGCTAATGGAGCATAAGAACGAATTATACGAGCATCTCGCCCTTTTGCACCAGTTAAACACCAAGAAGAATTATCTATCTCTGGATATGGATAAGGCTTGAATTCAACAGGCTCCATCATTTGTCCTAACAAACCATCCGCCAAAAGAACAGTTGGGTTTTGGTATTTGTGAGCCAAATAAAATGCCTTGTATGTCAAATCAACACATTCTTGAACAGTAGATGGAGCAAGAACGATAAGTTTGTAATCTCCATTTCCACCACCTTTTGTAGCTTGGAAATAATCTCCTTGAGAAGGGTAAATATTTCCCAACCCTGGACCACCTCTCATTACGCTAACTAATACGATAGGTAATCTATCAGATGTTGCATATGACAAAGCTTCTTGCATAAGAGATACTGCACAAGAAGAAGATGATGACATTGCTTTTACACCTGTTGAGCATGCACCCAATGTCATATTGATTGCAGCAAGTTCACTTTCAGCTGAAACATACGCTCTGCCAAGTTCTTGCATTTTGCCACTCATAAATTCTCCGATTTCACTCTGCGGAGTGATAGGATAACCGAAATAGCACTGACATCCTGCTAACACCGCAGCATTTGCTATTGCATAGTTACCTTTCATTAAAACTTTTTTACCTGTTAAACATTCAACCATATAATATTATCCTTTATAAACCTCTGTTATAGCCAAATCTGGACATCTTGTTGCACACATTGCACAACCTAAACATTCATGATTTGGATCACAAAATTCAACAACTCTATCGCCTAACTTGTTAGTTTTTTCACTAATCTTGATCAAATTTTTCGGGCATTCTTTTATACATAAGTAACATGATTTGCACTTGTTTTCATCAATTACTATTCGGCTCATTGTATCCCCTCTTTCAAATCTATTCCTCAAAAACATTTTAACACTAATACTAGAATTGAATAACTTATTTGTTTTATTCTTAACATTTGTAATAAATACACGTAATAAAATTTACTAAATTATCTATGCTTGGTAAGATTAAATTGTAGGGATATATTTTAAGGACTAAGAAATGGCTCAAGAATTAGAACTAATTGTTGATTTACTAAAGGAGATGAAGAGAGTTAATAGCACGAACATGGAGGGTTTTGACCGTTTGCTTGCAAATATTAGCAATAGGCTTGATTCTCTCGATGAAAACGTAGCCTCAACAGAATTATTAAAAGCTTATTTAGGAGAATTAACAAAAAAAGTAGAAGAAAAATATTCTACAACAATAACTAAATTTTCGGATATAGAACAAGCGTTGAGATCAATATTCTTAGACCAGCAAGAGCATGTCCGCAACAAAGACATGAAAGAGTTGTTTGATATTTTTTCTAAGAACATGAATGGATTTTACACAGAAGCCAAACAACAAAAAGCCCTACTTTCTGGAATTGAATCTAGATTATCAGACTTGAGCAACAATAAATCAGATAAAGAAGACATTCTTAGAACTATAACCCTACTTAGAAACGATTTTGAAAACCTTAACCATGCCTACAAAAATACAATTGACGAAGTTAATTCAAACTTAAAAGGAATCTTAACAAATCTGATTAAGATGGATCAAACTGCCATTAATACAGAAATGAAGGAACAACTAGATATCCTTTATAAAGCAACAAGCGATATTGTAAACGTTCTAAAAGCAATTGATGAAAAAGATGCACAAATTGAAAAGGTTTTGGCAAACGTTGCAACAAGCGAAAACTTAAAAATTGCCCAAGTAGCTTTAGACACAATAATTGAGACCGCAACGGAAATATCAACTTCAATCGTAAACCTTGCAGATAAAAAAGACATCGAAGGATTACAAACAGCAGCGGTTATTATGAATAACAAACTCGATGAAGCATCAACAAAGGAAGATTTTTCAAAAATCAATCTTAAAACAGAATCCTTGCTGACTCAAACAGAAGAAGTCAAACAAGCACTGGCGGAAGTTACAAAGAACATTGAAAACCTTCCTGATACAACTCAACTAGAAGAAGCATTGGCTGGAATTTTCCAAGACACAAAAAAACTTCAAGAAGATATTGAATCTGCAAATATAAAAAATGAAGTAGAGAGCATTGCAGGGAAAATAAACTCATTAACAAACGAACTAACTACTGTAAAAAATATTATTGAAGATATTAGCGAAATATTAACTTCAAAAATCCTTTCTTCAATTGAACAAATATCATTTGAAAACGAAGCATATGATATTAAAGAGCATGTTTCAAAAATGGTCGCCCAGTTACCTCAAAAAGAAGATATTGAAAGAATTCTAGAGGAACATCACGCTCATAACAAAGCTCTTAATTCTATTTTAGAAAAAACCGATGTTATCCAAGATAAGTTAGATAACCTACCAACACACCAAGATATGGAAATTCTTAATAACAATCAACTTGGACTTATTGAAAACCTTCAAGCCGTTGCGACAAAAGAAGATTTTGAAGTTCTATCTTCCAAATCAGATGAGCTAGAAAACAAATTAGAAAATCTGAATTTTGACAGCGAGTTTGAAAATATTTATGGAAAAACAGCTTCTATTGAAGAGTGGATAGAAAAATCAAAAATAAAAGAAAAAACTGAAGAAATTTCTGAAAAATTAGAAGCGAAATCTGAACAAAAAGACTTGCTTGAACTTCTAAACTTAACTAAAAATATAATTAAAGAACTTGAAGAACTATCTGAAAACGCAGATGTAAAAAAAGTAAATAGAACTGTTGCAGATATTTATCAAATGATTGATGAGTTAAAAACAGATTTGATGAGTACACAAGAAATGCACAACGATTCTATTATCGTTCAACTATCTGAATTACAAAAATCAATTTCAAGTATAGTAACAGCAGAAGAATTTTCAAAGTTCATTGATGAACTCAAAGATTTTATTCAAGGAATTTTAAACCATACTGAAAAATTAGCATCTGATTTTGACGATGTAAAAAACTTACAAAATGATATCATCCTTAAACTTGACAATATGGATGTTTCTAGCCTTGAAAACTCTATTCAAAAAAATATTGAGACTGTTTCAAATACTCTAACCCAAACAATCAAAGAAAAACACGAGGATTTGTCCGAAAAAGTTTCAGATGTTGACACAAAACTCGTTACAATATCAGAGTTTTTGAATAATGGAATCAAAATGGATGATGAAAACCTTAAACAATCCATTCAAGAATTACGTGAAATTATTGAAAATAAAAAATCAAGCTTTGATGATGTTGAAAAAGATACCAATAATGTAATTGACGAAGTGCATAAATATATTGATATCATCAAAAATATTTTAGAATCTTCAAACCAAAATCTTTCAAACCAAGTAAAACAGGAATTAGCAGACATTGAAAATATCGTGGTCGATTACAAAACTTTTAACGAAAATCAGTTTGCAAAAATTCTTGATAGGTTGAATGCATACGAAAATCTTGCCGATACAGCAAGTATTCCATCTCGCGAAGTTACTAGTTCCATTTCAGAGTTAAGTGAAATTAAAGATCAAATATTACAACTTGGAGAAACATTCAATACTTTAACAAAATCTGACAATCTAACAGATAAAGAAGTTCCTGCGTTTATCTCTAGTAAATTAGACGAACTTGGTAATAATCTTAACGAATTATCTAACAATATTGAAAATGGAATTCAACAAGGTTTTGCATATAATGCCGAGCTTATTGAAGAAAAGACCTCAATTATCTTAGGTTTCATTAAAGAACTTCGCCATGCCAGCACCGAAGATATTGATTTATTCGAAAGATTAACTGTTACAGATAACAAGTTAATGGATCTTCAACAAGAACTTGAATTAATTAATACAGATATTATAAATGGATTAACATCTAAAACTACAACTTTAATTGAAGAACTTGCACCAATTAAAGATCTTATGGAGATGTTAAAACAAAATAACGTAACTCAAGCTACTCGCCAAGAAGTTAGCGAAAAACTTACAAACTTACACGATTCAATTCACGACGATTTAACTAATAATCCAAAACTTTCAAGAGCCAATTTTGAGAACCTTGAAGACATTTACGATAGGATTTCTAATAAATTGTCAACTACAGAAAATAATTTAAGGGATTTCATCTTAGGAGATGTTGATTCTGTAATTATCAAAATTGATGCCCTTAAATCTGATTTAGAAGAACAATTAAACAAAATAGCCCCCCCAAATGCAGATCAGATGGCAGAATTTCACAAATTCATTGAAGATATCAATAACTTTAAACAAGAACAAAAAGACTTATTAACAAATACTGCAGAGGATATTAAAACAGCTCTTTCAGAAAAAATGGAAGACCAACACGATGAGATTAAATCGTTATTGACGGTTGCTGTTAATAATGAAGAAATAGTTAAAGCAATTGAAGATTTGAAAATTTGTTTCAAATCGAGAATAAAAGCCCTCACACAAAAAACAGAGGAAACAACGTCTGATGAATTTGCGACAAATGAATTTGAAGAAGCGTTTGAAGAGAATTCTAAATCCGCAAAAATCATTGAGGATATTAAACAAGATTTCAGTAAATTTTCTGATTTAATAAAGGACTTATCAGGAGAAAACCCTGAAATTGAAGAAGTTTTAAACACTATAAAAAATAAGATTGATACTATTACAATTGTAAGATCTGAAGATTCTAATGAAAACCTTACAGATTTCAACATCTTCGACGAAGAAGATGAAAATTTAAATAATGAAACCGTAGTTGGAGAAAACAATTTTGATTTTATTAAGGCTTTTGATTTATTAAAACAAGATATTACAAAACTACGTACGGATGTAGAAAAAGCAATTCCGCAAAAACAATTACCATCTTCTCCATTATCAGCAATTCCTAAAGTTGGGAATGACAATCTTTTGATTAATTTAAATAACAAAATTGAAGACCTTTCGAAAGAACTTAACAAAGATTGGTTAGAAGAAATCAAGGGATACATCGCTGGTAGTGAAATTCAATCAATGCTTGAAGATATTAGCGGGAAAATTGATATCTTAACCCTTACAGATAATTCTGAATGGGTGGAAGATATTAAGAATACAATTCAAAACCTAAATACTTCTGATATTTCAAACTCTTCAAATAAAGAAATTCAGGAGATGTTAAATTTAATAAGCCAAAAAATTGATATCTTAGCCTCTTCTGATGATTATGAACTAATTGAAGAAGTAAGAGATTCAATTGAGACTTCAGAAGAAATCAAAGAAACATTAAATCTTTTAGATAAAAAAGTCGATATCCTTGCAACATCTAATAACGTTAGCGAATTTGGAGGGATTCAAGATTCTTTAGATAATCTAAATAATAAAGTTGATATAGTTGCTCAAACAGATTATTCAGACGACTTAGATGAAATCAAAGATTCTATTTATGGAATAGAAGATAGACTTTCTGATATTTATACAGACACAAAACCGTTAGAAGAAAATGTTAGAAAGTTATCTGCGACAGATGCCAAACTAACATCAATGCTTGAAACTCTTAATCAAAAAATTGATAAATTATTTTCTAACGGAAATGAGAACTCAAACAAAGAATTAGAAGATATTAAACACCTAATTTTTGCCCAATCTGATTACATTAAAAACCTAGAAAATAATAGTAAAACAGAAGCATTTAAAAAATGTTTGAAAGAATTAACTCTTGAAGTTAATAACCTCAACATAAACTCTCACACAGAAACAAAAGAAGTTCAAAAATCGCTGAAAGAAATGAAAGAATCAATCATGGCTGCAGTTGTAACCATTTTCAATCAAGTTTCTTTCATTGAAGAATCCGAAGATATTAAAGATTTTGTAGAAGAACGTACAGACGAAATCAATCAAAACTTGGAAGAAGTTACAAAACAATTGAAACAAATCACAAGTTCAACTGATGAAACTGATTACAACTACTCTATGCAAGATATTGAATCTGATTTAGCGAAACTTAGATTAGCTCTTAATGAACTTCAAAATAATGAACTTGAAAATCAATCAAGCGAACTTGCCAACATTGCGGATAATGTTTACAGAATCACTTCAACAGTTGAAGAACTTCAAAACTCAATGACTCAAGATGAAATAAAAGATATTAAATCTGAAATTTTTACCTTAAGAGAACAAACTCAAAAGATTTTAGCATCATCGGATGAATCATATAATGCAATCAACACCGGACTTGAAGACTTTAGTAAAGTTATTACAAATCACTTGACTGATAAAGTAGATAAAGTTACTCAAATGTTAGAAAAATCTTCTGTATCAGATAAGGTTATGCGTCAAGCTCTTATCTATATGGGAGAATGGATTGATTCAGCAAGCGAAAGTATGGATAAAATTTCATCAAATTCAGAAGAAATTGTTGATGTTAAAAATACAATTGAAAAATTAAAAAAAGAAATTCCAGAACAAACAGATATTTTAAATTCAATAGAAGAAAAATTTGATGAACAACAAGAAAGATTAAGTTACTTTGAAAAACAAATATCTAAACTTGGAAATCTTGAAGAAAAATTTGAACAACAAGAAGAAAGAATTGATAGATTAGAAATGACGATTGAAAAAATTCTTTCTGCTGTCGAAGATATTGACGATTCAAAAGTAAGCAAAAAAATAGATAAATTAGATAAACAATTAGCAAAACTAAGTATTAATATAGAGAAACTAGCAGCATATGTTGACTGATAATTTGATAAAAGAATTGAATAAAGCCATACCTAAGGAAAATATACTCTCAGATGAAGCAGAACGGTATGTTTATTCCTTTGACGCGTCAAATAATCAACAAAATAAGGCTCTTCCCGATGCGGTTGTATTTGTTGAAAATATTGAACAAGTACTAAAAGTCGTAAAAATTGCAAACGAACAAATGACCCCTATAATTTGTAGAGGAGCCGGAACAAATACAGTTGGAGCGTGTGTTCCAACACACGGAGGGATTGTTCTAAATTTCTCTAAAATGAATAAAATTTTAGAAATAAATCCCGAAAATATGACAGCAAGAGTTCAACCTGGAGTTGTCGTTGGGGATTTACAAAAAGCCGTAGAAAAACAAGGACTTTTTTATCCTCCCGACCCATCAAATCTTAAAATTTCAACAATTGGGGGCAGTATTGCTCAAAATTCCGCAGGGGCAAGATGTTTTAAATACGGAGCAACAAAAGATTACATAATTGATATGCTTGTTGTTATGGCAAACGGTGAACTCATACGAACAGGATCTAATACCATTAAAAATGCCACTGGCTACAATTTAGGAAGTATTTTCATTGGTTCTGAAGGGACTCTTGGAATTGTTGTTGAAGCAACGATTAAATTAATTCCTAAACCAGAAGAAACTCAAGTAATTATGGCATATTTTGATACCGTAGAAGATTCAATTTATGCCGTTAATAAAATCATTGAAAAACAAGTTTTTCCTGCAACGATTGACTTTATGGACAAAAATGCAATCCAAACAGTAGAAAAATTTTATCCAACTGGATTACTTTGCGATAAAGAATCGGCATTAATTATTGAATTAGATGGTTACAACACTGAAATATCAAGACAAAGAGAAACTATTTGCGAAATTCTTAGAACAAACAATGCCGCAAACATTCAATATTCTCGAACAAAAGAAGAAGCAGAACATATTTGGGCGGCAAGACGTTCTTCTATGGCTGCTTGTACAAAACTTAAGCCGAACGTAACAACAGACGACATTATCGTTCCTCGTTCAAATCTTGCAAAACTGGTTAAAGGAGTCCAAGATATTTGTACAAGGCACAATCTCACAGTTTGCCTTGTTGGACATGTTGGAGATGGCAGTGTTCATCCTCAAATACCTATTGACTACAACAATAAAGATGAATACAAACATTATAAAATTGCAAAATCCGAAATTTACCAACTAACAACAAGACTTGGAGGAATTATTTCTGGAGAACACGGAATAGGATTAGAAAAGAAAGCTTACATTACTCAAGTTGTTGATGGAGGAGCATTAGGTTATATGCGACAAATCAAAAAAATCTTTGACCCTAAAAATATCCTCAACCCATACAAAATTTTCTAATTATAGAGAAAACGTCAACAATTCGGACAAATTAACCCCTAATGCCTCCGCAATTTTTACCAATGTAGAATATTTTGGGTCAATAGTTCCGCATTCAATACGACTAATTGTTCTTGTCGTCAATCCTGTTTTCAAAGACAAATCCAATTGAGATAAGCCCTGTTTGCTTCTCTCATATTTAATCTTATATCCCAATTTCAAAAAATCTGCCTTATCCATTACATTATGATATATTATTGACAAAAATTAAGCGATATACTATACTTACATTATTAGACATATAGTATATATTATAGTAAGGCTTTATATGAAGAAAATTAGAGCATTCACTCTTGCAGAAGTACTAATTACCATTGGAATAATAGGAGTTGTCGCAGCAATGACAATTCCAAATCTTCTAACAAAAATGGATAGAGATAAAAAAATTGCAACAGTTCGAAAAGCTCAATCAATTCTCAACCAAGCAATAAAACTATCGACTATTGACAATGAAGATTATGAAGCTTGGGATACAAGCCTACCTCCAAGGGAATATTTGGACAAATATTACACCCCATACATGAAAGTTATTGCATATTGCGACACATATGCAAAGTGCAACTATAAAAGTGCGGCTCCATGGTCCAGATACAGTGGAAATGGCGATTATACAGGATTCAATGCCTTTTACAGAATCCCTATATTTACACTTGATGGAATTTTATATTCGATTTCTCAAACTGGAGGCTCAAATGGACAAGAAGATCCAGACCAAGTATATGATTTTAACTATATTGGCTCAAATGGTGTTTTTATCGATGTAAACGGACCTAAGAAACCTAACAGATTTGGAAATGATGTTTTCATGCTAGTAAGGAACCAAGATGGCTCTGTTATGCCTTTAGGCTATAACCTTCCTGATAGCAAAATTAATCAAGATTGCTCCAAACAAGGAAAATGTTTATATTGTGCAGAAAAATTAAGAAGAAATGGATGGAAATCAACTAACGATTATCCTTGGTAAAATCCTACCAAACTCGCAAACTTGAAAACCGTTTATCCTTGTGTTATCCTTATCTTGCTAAAAATTTTTAAAGAAAGAAGGCTAAAATGTCAGAAGTAAGAGTAAGAATTGCACCATCCCCAAGTGGTAATTTACACATCGGGACTGCAAGAACTGCACTGTTTAACTATTTATTCGCTAAAAAAATGGGCGGAAAATTCATATTAAGAATTGAAGATACTGATGCTGAAAGAACTTCTCAAGAATATATTGATAACATTTTTGACAGTTTGAAAGCTTTAGGTCTAAATTGGGACGAAGGTCCAGATGTTGGAGGTCCTTATGGTCCATATACTCAATCTCAAAGATTTGATATTTATCCAAAATATGTTCAACAACTTCTTGATTCTGGATTTGCTTATGAATGTTTCTGTACTCCAGAAGAACTTGAACAAGAAAAAGAAGAAGCAACTAAGGCTAAAAAACCTTATGTTTATTCTAAAAAATGCGAAAACCTAACAGAAGAAGAAAAAGCAAAATTGAGAGCAGAAGGAAGAAAACCTGCAATCAGATTCAATATCGCTAAAGCTCAAAAAGCTTTTCACGATTCTTCTATTTTAAAATTTGACGATGTTGTTAAAGGTGAATTACATATGGATACAGACCTATTAGGCGACTTTGTAATTCAAAAATCAAACGGAGCACCAACTTACAACTTTGCCGTTGTAATCGACGATGCGTTGATGAAAATTTCTCACGTAATACGTGGAGAAGACCACATCTCTAATACATACAAACAAATTTTAATCTTTGAAGCTTTAGGTTTTGAAGTTCCAAAATTTGGACACTTAGGAATGATTTTAGCACCAGACAGAAGCAAATTGTCAAAACGTCACGGTGCAACAGCTGTTTCTGATTTCGTTAAACAAGGTTACTTAACAGATGCATTGATTAACTTTGTTGCGTTATTAGGATGGTCACCATCTGATGGTGAAGAAATTAAATCAGTTGATGAAATCGCAAAAGATTTCAGACTTAATGAAATTTCTTCTTCTAACTCAATTTTTGAATATGATAAATTGAAATGGATGAATAGCCACTATATCAAAATGCTTCCAATGGAAGAATTGAAAGAAAGATTGAAACCATATTTATCTCAATACAATTTGGATGAATTAACAGATGCTCAATACACAAAAATGGTTGAAATCACAAGAGAACCATTAACATTACTTTCAGATATTACAGATGCTGTTCCATATTTCTTTGGGAAAGATGTTCATATTGACGAAGAAACACAAACAAAAACTCTTGATACTGAAGTATCACAAAACGTATTGAAAGATTTCGTTCCAAAAGCTCAAACTTGGGATTGGACAGACGAAAATCTTCACGAAAAATTGGCTGACTTCAGAGCTGAATGGAAAGAAAAAGGAGTTAAGCCTAAAGTTACAATGTGGGCAATCAGAGCAGCAATAACAGGTAGAACTTGTGGTGCTGATATGGTTGGAATTCTTGATATTTTAGGTAAAGAAAAATCTTTATACAGAGTTCAAAAAGCTATCAAGTAAAACATTATATCTATAATAAAACTCAAAAGAACCAAGTCTAAAATTTAGATTTGGTTCTTTTTTGTAAACATTTGTAAATATTAAACATTAAATTCTAAAGTTTCAAACTAAAAATGTCGTTAGCTATTATGCAGATACGAAAATGAAAGAGGTAAAGAAATATGGAATTTAAGTTTAATGACTCAACATTATGGGAACACAAAGAAAATCGTGACCGAGATGAAAATACATATATGATTTTATCAAAAGCTCCAGAAGTAAAAGATGTTGATATCCAGAATATAATTCAAATTGTCGATGAATCAGGCGAAGAAGTAAGTTGCACATACGACAAATTTGTTGAAATTTTTGATAATGAAGGTCTAGCTGGATTTATCATGTAATATAGCTGAAATATGAAAATAGCAAAGAGTCACCAAATGGTGACTCTTTTAGATTAATCATAATATTATCTTTACATCTAAACTTCGTAATTTATGATATTATATTTGTATGGGAAATTTCAAACACTATACCGTAATGAAAAATGAAGCTGTTGATGCTTTGGACTGTAAAGATGGTCTGATATACGTTGACTGTACTCTCGGAGGAGGAGGACATAGCGAACTCATCCTAAAAAGGATTCAGCCAAATGGGAAATTAATTGCGTTTGACATTGATCAAGATGCAATTGATGCCGCATCTGAAAGACTTAAAGATTACAAAAACTTAACAATAGTAAAAAGTTCTTATACAAACATTAAACAAGTACTAAAAGATTTAGGTATAGAAAAAATCACAGGCGGAATTTTGTTTGACCTAGGTGCATCATATCACCAATTAACAAAACAAGAACGAGGTTTTTCTTTTTCAAAAGAAGCTCCTCTTGATATGAGATTCAATATGGATTCTGATTTTTCAGCATATGATATTGTCAATGGATATTCCGAAGAGAAATTAGTAAAAATCTTTTCAGAATACGGAGAAGAAAGATTTTCAAAAAGAATTGCAAAAGCTATTGTAGAAAAAAGAAAAATTAAACCTCTTCAAACTACAACTGAATTAGCAGAACTAATTGTAAATTCAACACCAAGAGTTAAAACCTCTATACATCCAGCAACAAGAGTGTTTCAAGCCATTCGAATTGAAGTAAACCACGAGTTACAAAATGTTAAAAACACATTAAATGATGTATTGGATTTATTAGACTTTGGTGCTATAATAAGTGTAATAAGTTTTCACTCTTTAGAAGATAGAGTAGTGAAACAGACATTCAAGTATTATTCTACTCGTTGCCATTGCGAAAAGAATCAAATGATTTGTCATTGTCCTCCTCCAGCTTTGGAGTTGATAAACAAAAAACCGATAATGGCATCAGAAGAAGAAATACAAGAAAATCCACCTTCAAGAAGTGCAAAATTAAGAATTGCAAGGTGCATCAAAAAGTAAGAGCAATATCAGAAGTTTATTGGTAGGTAGTTTAGGGAATGATTTATAATACAGCGAGAGTAAAAATTGAAGAAAAAGATGAGTTACTTTATCAAGGAAGTAATTACACTTCTAATCCTGTTAAAGAAGAGAATTCTGTCATTGAAGGTTCTTTTTATCAAGTAAAACCGATGACAATTCGTGAAATGGTAACAAGAAAGATTAACAAATCTCTTTGTTGCTGTTTAATGATTACAATTGCGATTACTTTTGTTAGTTACTATATCGCAATGAACTACGAAGCAAAAATGAATAATCTTGATAATGAAATAGTAAGATTAAACGCTGAAAATCAAGATTTACAAGCAGAATTAGATAAATATAAGTCATTCAATAATGTAGATAGTAAAATTGGAGAATATAATCTTCTTCAAAAAGCGGATAAAGTTATTGAAGTTACAGCTTTAAATAATACAAATAAAAAATCAGTAATTAATACAACTAAAACAGCTTCAAGCGGATTTAACTGGGCTATTGGTTACTAGTATAAAAAAACAGTTTGACAGAACAGACCTTGAGAAATTTCACTCAAGGTCTGTTTTATTAAATACATAAAATATTCCTAAGAGAAAAGAGGATTTATCTTTGAGGAAAAAGCTAAAAATTACTATTTCTCTATTGAAAGATGAACGAATTCATATCCCCCCCCTCACCCTCGGAGAGGGAAATAAATTCAACTCTTACTGAGCGAAACGAAAAAAGTATTTTAAAAATTATTACAAATTTTAAAATACTTTTGAATGAAAAATACCATACTTTAGTATGAATTTTTTAAATTTAGACTAAAGTTATTAAAATTTATGCCGTAAATATAAATAAGAAGGCATGTATCAAAAAGGAAAAATTATGGATAAAGAAGAGAAAAAGCAAACAGGAGTTTCATTATTCGGGCAATCTGAATATTTAGTTGGAAGTGATCCGATAGAAGAAATGTTTGCATTAAACCTTGGAGATTTTATATCTGAAAATTTGATTTCAGAAGATTTAGCAAAAAAAATCAGCTCAAAATCAAATAAAAAAGAACGTCTTAAAAACCAATTGAAGGAATTAACAGACATATATTCTTCAAAGAATACTCTTTGCGTTCTTAATTTTTCTAGCAATGAAGAAACTGCTATCTACACATCTATTGCAAAATCAATTGTGCAAATGATTGAAGTAGAAACTTGCAGAATTTATCTTGTTAAAGATGGAAACAAATTAGTTCTAACTGGAAATTCATCAGATAATGAACAACATTGCAATATAGAACTAGAAGAACTTACGCATAATGAACTTATTGAAAAAGACGGATTTACATATATTCCAATGAGAAGTTCATCTGTACCAGTTGGTGTTATTGAAATTTTGACAGAACGCAAATTAGACGAAGATTTTCTAGAACTTGTAATGAATATTGCCAACCTTCTTGGAACAACAATTACATTACAAAACGAAATTGAACACACAAATAAATTAATCGATAATGAATCTAGTGAATTTGAACTAAAACAAGCAAGAGCAGAATTGACAGCTCTAATCGGTGATTTATGCGATTATCAACAAAACTTTGTAGAAGCATTAGCAAATGCAGTTGATAAAAAAGGTCAATACACAGTTTCTCATTCAAGAAACACCGCAAAACTTGCTCGAGGAATTTGTAAAAAATTAGGATTAAACGAAAAAACAACCGATTTAATTTACTATGCAGGATTATTGCAAAATATCGGGAAAATTACACTTCCAGAAAAGATTTTTGCTAATAATGGGAAATTATCTCCAGAAGAATTGCAGAAAATCAAAAACCATACTAATGTTGGTGTAAACTTGCTAATGAATATAAACTTCTTATCAGAAGTTGTTCCATACATCACTTATCAAACAGAAAGAGTTGATGGTTCTGGAACTCCAGAAGGATTAAAAGGTCAATCAATTCCTCTAGGTTCAAGAATTATTGCAACCGCAGATGCGTATTCTGCAATGACATCCGACAGACCATACAGAAAAGCAATGGACTCAGAAAAAGCAATTGAAATTATCAAATCAGAAGCAGGAATAAAATGGGATAAAGATGTCGTTAACGCTTTAACCCAAATTGTTTAAATATCAAATACAAAAAAGAGCTAGTCATCACGACTAGCTCTTTTCTACTTATCTACAAAATTAATTCATTGACTTTGTTTCAATAAATTCCGTATTCGGAGAATAAGAACCTTCTTGTTGATTCATATTCAACTTATTCACGATACTTGCACGTTTTTTGCGGAACAACATATCAACAAACGCTTCCAAACGAGTAACAAAACCAGCTTCACCAGTTTGTTCATCTATCGTCAAATTCAATAACGGTTTGTTAAATTGTTTTGCACGTCTAGTAATTCTTTCTACCATCAATGAATCTGGACCACAACCAAACGCTGTAATAGTAATAACACCATCAACTTTATTATCTTTCAAATAGTGTCCAGCACTACCAGTCATTTCATCTTCATTTGCCCAGTATTTTTCATTTCCTAAACTTGCAATACCTTCATCTAATTGTTCAGCAGATAATTGAAGAGAAGTGCAAACTTTTACATCCATCTTTTCAAGTTTATCGAAAATCTTCATACAAACACGTTCGTCATAAATGTTATAACCATGACCAACTAAAGCAATTGAAATTGGATATTCTTTTGTAGTGTTAGAAATAACAACTTTTCCTTGCAAAGCATAACTAAGAGCTTTTGAATAAGGAAGTCCAGATTTTGTCATTACATAGAAATTGTTATAACATCTCCAACCAGCTTTTGAAGCTCGTTTGATAACATTCATATCTGTAATACCAAAAGGTCTAACAGCTTCTGACAAGAAATGATACAGACCTTGATTTTTTTCTGATTTATCCAAAGTTGCTTCAATCATTGTGAAAGGTTGTTTTACAACATTTCTCACTAAATCTGGCAACCCTCTAATTTTTGAACAATTGTATATTTTGTTATCAACAGATTGTAAAGAAGGAACAAGAATCTTATCTACGCCCTTGTTGATTAAATTCAAAATATGTCCAATATAAACTTTAATAGGTAAGCAAGTTTCGGTAACAACCAAAGCCGCACCATCAGACATAGTTTGCTTTGTAGTTACATCTGACAAAACTATCTTAATTCCTAAATCATTAAAAAATCCATAATAGAATGGATAATTATTGTAAAAAGACATTGCACGAGGAATGCCGATTACCTTTTCTTCACATTTTGAATTTGTCATGCTATTTATCCCTAATATAATTCTACTATAATTATAATAGCTCAAAAAAATATTTTTTGTCAGTTAAATCAATATTATTTACGTTAATTTATATATTACATTTACCCACATTGAAAACCTTAAATTAATATTTCTTAACAATTAAGCAATAAAAAGGCAATTTTATATATCAAAAATACTTTATTAGTATATAAGGAATATCTAGGATATATTTTTTACAGGAACAGGATACACAATTTAAGAGAAATCAATGGGAGGACAACGAATGGGCGTTGGTGCTGATGATTACATCGATAAGATGCTAGTACAAAAATATCAAGAAGAACGAGTTGATAACCACGACAATATGGAATCAATGGTCAATCCAAACAAAATGATGGAAGCTATGAATGATTACGCTGCAACAGTTCGTAACATGATGGAGCTTAGACAAAGATTGAACATTGCATGTTATGCTATCAATGCAAGAACTGCCAGATATCAAAGATCTTTGGGACAGCAATAAAAGTTTTATGTCTAATTGTGCCTATTTGAGATAGAATAAGGTAAACAAGGAGACAACACCATGGGAAAAATTATCCTAGGTTCTTCATCTCCCAGAAGAGCCGATATTCTGAAAAAACTAAAATTGGATTTTGAAATCATTCCGTCTTCTTATGTGGAACCACATGACCAGACGGATTTCTCTTATGCTTACGTTGAAAATTTAGCTTATAACAAAGCACTTTACGTGGCAAAAGAATTACATCCCGAAAAGCATCTTGTTCTAGGGGCAGACACAATCGTTGTAATTGAGAATAAAATTCTAGGAAAACCAAAAGACTACGCAGAAGCAACAAAAATGTTAAACGAACTATCTGGAAAAACTCATTTTGTCGTTACTGCTACTTCTATAATTGATTCCGAAACAATGACCTCAAAAACAAAATCAACCACAACTTATGTAACTTTCAACAATCTAACTAAAGAACAAATTGATTATTACATCTCTAATTTCAAACCGTTTGATAAGGCCGGCTCATATGGAATTCAAGAACTGCCAGAAGGATTTGTAAAATCAGTGGAAGGCGAATTAGATAACGTAATTGGGCTTCCTTCAAAAACAGTTTTAGAACTCTTAAAACATTTTGAATAACAACGATAAAGGCTGACAAATTATGTCAGCCTTTTTTGGTTAATGAATAATAAACACATAAAGTAAATTAGACCATTCCTTCTTTTACCGCTTTAACCGCAGCTTGAACTCTATCGTTAACACACATCTTTTGTAAAATTGAACAAACATGGGCTTTAGCAGTATGAACACTTACAATTAATTCTTTTGCTATTTCAGTATTACTTTTACCAGCAACCAGATGTTTCAAAACTTCGCATTCTCTTTCTGTTAAAGGAATTCTTGCATGGTCTGACATATTACCCCCTGTGATTGCAGAATTCTCAACTTTAGGAATAGACTTTAATGCCATATTCGCAACAACAGAATCAATCCAGCATACTCCTTGATGAACATCACGAATTACATCTGCTAATTTTGAAGGATCAATATCTTTCAAACAATATGCATTAGCTCCAGAACTCAATGCCGCAAGAACTTCTTCTTCTCTATCATGAGAAGTTAATACAATAATCTTGATTTCTTTAGAAAATTCTCTAATTTTAACGGTTGCTTCAATACCGTTCATTGTAGGCAAACCTAAATCCATTAAAACAACATCTGGTTGAAGTTTTTGAATCTGTTTAATACCATCAATGGCATCTTCACATTCTGCGACAACATTTATGTCTGGATTAGAATTTAACGCACATCTTAATCCTACACGTGTTAACTTAAAATCCTCTACAATTACTACTGAAATTTGTTCTTGCTTAGTTTCCATAATTGACTCTCCATTATCATGTTGGGGGTTATACTTATATCCAACACCTTCAATTTAGTACTTTAACTTAAAGATACTATTACCTAGTTAGCTAATATTGAAAACTTTACAATGTAAAAATTTTCTTATGTTATAATCATTATATAATAGGGAGATATTTATGTTTAAATTTTTATTTGCGAAGAAAGAGCAACACTCTGCAACAACAGATACAGAACTTAACAAGGTATATTCAGAGCTAAAAAAAGCTTATCCGGCAGACAACATACCGGAAATTCGAAAGAAATTTTTATCCATGCATATACAAAAATATGGATACCTAACATATTCATACCAAAAGGCTCTTGATGAATTAACAAAAGAAGAAACTTTATTTGCATTAGAAGAAAAATGGAAACAAAATAACACCTTTAAAGATGGAGAATTCTCTTTCAAACCAAATCAAATAAGCCCTCTTGCAAGAAACCACGAAAAAAATTCTGATTGGTTCAAAAAAGAAGGACACGACATAAAGTTAATTAACCTTGCCGCACTCGGGAATGGCAATAAATCTGAAGAGCCAGGTAAATTCTTTGACTGGTTAAAACAGCTTTTAATTCTTCCAACAGGAAACACAAAAAATAAGATTTATAACACAACAATTTACCTAATTCCATTCCACCCAAGAGAATTTGGTTGTGCGTATCTTCCTAAAAGCAGTGAAGTAAGCGAAAAATTAAAAGACAAACATATTGAGGAATTAACCGGAATGAATGCAAAACAACAATTACAAACATTCATTCACCTAGCACAACTAGCCGGTCACCCAGTAATTTACGATATACTTCCTCAAACAGGAAGATTTTCAAAATTCGTACTTGCCAATCCTCAAGTTGCCCGCTGGTACGACATTACAGAACTACAAAAGCAACTTATGAATAAGATTGACGAAGTTGCAGAGTTCTTATCAAAAGACCACGACTCAGATGATATTCAAATCGTTAAAGATATTTACATCCAAAGACTACAAGGAAATTCTGGAGATTTAAGCCCAGCATTCCAAGAATTATACAATAGCTTTGATGGGATTATGATTGAACACAAAAAAACATTCTCAAAATCAATGTTAGAGAGAAATTATCAATTAAAAATTCAAAAGAGAGTCAAAGAACTTGTTGCAAAAATTCACGGATTCAAAAACGAGAAAAAACAACTTGAAGAAAAAGACATTACAAAACAAATTGATACAATCCAGACATTAATGAATGAAGGATTATGGCCAGCTCCAGGCGGAGCATGGTGTTCAGCGGGAGTTCCAATTTATGACGGAATGAGCGAATGTGGAGGATATCCAACCTTTAAACACTACGATTTCAAAGGAGATGACGTTACAACATTTGCAAACTTGGACTGCCAAACACCTTATTATTTCGTAAATCTTGAGAATGGGAAATATAATGAAGATGTTATAGAACTGTTTATTAATAGCATGAAACAACTACAACAAGATTATAACTTTGACGGTTTTAGAGTTGACCACATCGACCACATTGTAGATGAAGTTTCTGAACAAAACGGAAGACCAATAAGCTATCGAGCTCCACGATATGTTTTGAACAAATTAAATACAACAATGAAGAAAAAAATTCCATATTTTGCAACCCTTGCAGAATACATGTTGTGGGATAATTTCTTCAAAGAATACCACCAAGATATGAAATTTGATGTTTTGTGGGGAAATGATATTATTTCACAATTCGATAAAACACCTGAAAAAATATCAGAAGATAACCAAAATTTATCAAATTACAACACAAAATTCAAAAAAGGTAATATGTTGTCCATTTTAAAAACATATAACAATCAAGATGGAGAATTTCATTGCATAGACCAGTACCCTGCACAATTGGGAGAACAGGGAGCTTTGTACAAATGGGCAAAATATAAACTCCTTCCAGGGGGTAAATTTGCACAAAGACCAATGCTTTACGTTGATGGAGATGAAAGCTTTACCCAAGGAGGAATTGAGTACACCATTGGGGAAGAAGTAGCCATGAAAAGAGCTATAAACGAAGACTTTTATACAAAATTCGACGCAATTGATAGATTTGTTAAAAATAATAATATTATCACAGGCGGAGAAGCTCAAATCATCATAGATGATGAAGACGGTTATAGTGCTTGGTTAATAACCAAAGAACCAATGAAAACAGCCTTTTTAGTAGTATCTAATCATAAATACCCAACAGAAAAAGTAACGAAAACAGCCGCAACAGGAGAATCTTATAAAGAAATCGTTGAAGGATATACAATTTTCGATAAAGAAATCCCAATACCTGGAGATTACACATTGAAATATGAATATTCTCTAAACGACAAGGACTATGAAGCCAGAGAAATCGAACATACAGATAGACTTCATTTCGAAAAATTAGAACCAAGCGAATTTAGAATATTTGAACTTGAACGAGGCTAGTCACTAGCCTCGTGTTCTGTATTTTCAACCTCTCCTCAAGGAGAGTGCTATTTATTCCTTCTCCCGAGGGAGAAGGTTAGGATGAGGGGATATTTGTTCTGCCATATAATTCAAATCCCCCAATATTCCCAATCATTATTCTTCCCCTAGGGGGAGGTTAGGAGAGGGGTCGATTTTATAAATATACTCAGCTCAAATTTTTATCATTCCCAAACATCGTTCCTCTCCGAGGGAGAGGTTAGGTGAGGGGTCGATTTTATGAATATACAACTCAATTTTTTTATCATCCACAACAAATCCAACTTGTTTTATATTTAATTTTGTTCTACTCATATTCAGAATAAATAACCCTCTCCCCGACCCCTCTCCCTTGGAGAGGGGATATTTGTTCTGCCATATAATTCAACCCAAATATTCCCAAACATCGTTCCTCCCCTAGGGAGAGGGGTATTCATAAAATGTCACCATCCAAATCATCCAAAAGAATTGATATATTAACAAAAATTAAGCAATGTATAAAAAAAACTACAAATTATTTACAAATAGTTACAATAAGCTAAACACCTATAACAAGGCTATTTTATCCTATACTACGCAAGCAATCTAACCCAAAAGAATTAATTTTATAAAATTAATGTTATTTAACTAGCATTTTTGGGTTTAATAAACTTGTAAAGCGATAAGGATTATATTTTATTTTGAATATTAGAAAAGATTTAAATACTGAATAAAATATTAAAGATTTGGGATACTATTCAACACAATGAAAAGTATCCCGTTGCGGTTTTGGATGTCATTATACGTATGGACTGAGCGGAGCGAAGAATATTTACAAAGCAAAAAAAGAATCTACAAAATGGCAAAAACCTAGATTTTTCAAGCAAAATCATCCAAACGGTTGACAGACTTTAAAAAAAATAGTAATATAATCGTTATGTAAAGCGTATGTTATAGTTTTATTTTAAAAAAGAAAGGCGAAAAGATTATGACAAAAAGATTCGGTTTTACTTTGGCAGAAGTTTTGATCACATTAGGTATCATTGGTGTAGTTGCTGCCATGACTATCCCAACATTGATTGCTAACACAAACTCAGCAAAATTTAGATCACAATTCAAAAAGACATTGTCAACATTGAACCAAGCAGGTTTGATGGCTCAAGCTCAATATGACTTCGATTATTCTGGTACAGATGCAAAATGTAGTACTACAGTAGGTGATGCAGCTAAAGAAAACCCAGAAAATACAATGACATTCTGTTCATTATTAAATGGTACTTTAACTGGCCAAACTTACGTTGGTGCTCCATCTAACTTAAAAAGAACTAACTCTGGTGATGCTAATGGCGGAACAGCTTATGCAATCAAAGGCTATGCTACTAGTTTAGGAGATACTCCTACAATGGCTAACTATCTTGCATACCAATTGGCTGACGGTTCAATCGTAGCATTCCCTAAAGATGCTATGGGTTGTACTTTGAACTTAGGTGAAGTTGTAAATGGAACTTCATTAGGTGCTGGCCTAGCAGGATGTATCGGTTTCATCGACGTAAATGGTACAACATTACCTAACAAGGAAGTTGCTTGTGGTAAATCAGCAACTGAGTTCACTGCAACTAAGAATGTTGAAACACCTTGTACAGTTAAAAATGATGCTAAACACATGACAGACGTATTCCCAGTAGTATTCCACGATGCAACAGTAGAACCTGCATCTGATGCTGCTAAATATGTATTAACATCATCTAAATAGGTTGATAGGTAAAAAACTTTTTAATTTAAAAGCTTTTAATAGTGGAGATATAATCTCCACTATTTTTTTTGTGTAATTATGAGTTTTAATATTTTTTCAACATCATTCTTCCCCTAGGGGGGAGGTTAGGAGAGGGGTCGATTTGATAAATATACTAAGCTCAATTTTTTATCATTCCCAACAAATCCAACTTGTTTTACATTTAATTTTGTTCTACTCATATTCAGAATAACCCTCTCCCCTACCCCTCTCCCTTGGAGAGGGGATATTTGTTCTTCCATATAATTCAAATCCCCAAATATTCCCAAACATCATTCCTCCCCTAGGGGGAGGCTAGGAGAGGGGGCGATTTTATGATAAAATTCTCTTATGAATAAATTAACAAATTTAGCAAAAAATCTAAGACAAAACCAAACTCAACAAGAGCATATACTATGGAATCTTCTTAGAAATCATAAATTTCATAATTTAAAATTCAAAAGACAACAACCTATAGGAAATTATATTGTTGATTTTATTTGCAAAGACATTAAATTAATTATTGAACTTGATGGAGGACAACATAACACTAAAGAAAAAATTCTAGCCGATGAAGAAAGAACAAATTTTTTAGAATCTAAAGGTTATAAAGTCATTAGATTTTGGAATAATGAAATTGATAATAATTTAGAAGGGGTATATTTAGAACTTGAAAAGATTTTTCAAGAATTAACTGAATAACCCTCTCCCCCACCCCTCTCCCTTGGAGAGGGGATATTTGTTCTGCCATATAATTCAAATCCCCAAATATTCCCAAACATCATTCCTCCCCTAGGGGGAGGCTACGAGAGGGGGCGATTTATAAATATACTCAGCTCAATTTTTTTATCATTCCCAAACATCGTTCCTCTCCGAGGGAGAGGCTAGGAGAGGGGTTAAACCTAACTTATAAGTTATGGATTCGCTTCACTCAGAATGACATTTCACATTCTACCAAGCCCTTCATTTGAACCTTCATCCCTGTTGGAATATTTGTTTCTTTACGAAAGATTATTCTTTACATCTTTTCAAAAAAATGAATTTGATGTATAATACTATCAAGCTTTGTTTAAAAAGGAGAAAGAAATGGGATATAAAATTTTATCTAAAAAAGAAATCTGTCCAAACCAATTTGAAATTTCTATCGATGCACCTTACGTCGTTAGAAACGCTCAAGCTGGACAATTCATAATTTTCAGAGTTGAAGAAGAAGGCGAAAGAGTTCCTCTTACTATCGCTGATGTTGACAAAGAAAATGGAATTCTTACTATCGTTTATATGGCAGTAGGTCATTCTACTAAAAAACTTGCTCAACTTGAAGTTGGAGATGAACTTCTTGACATCGTTGGACCTCTTGGAAAACCAACTGATATTAAAAAATATGGTACTGCCGTTTGTGTTGCTGGTGGTTACGGAGCTGCACCTTGTTATCTAATTTCTAAAGCTCTTAAAGATGCTGGTAACAAAGTTTACATGATTGCAGGTGCAAGAACTAAAGACTTATTATTCTGGGAAGATAAAATGAAAGATGCTTGCACTGAATTATACCTAACAACTGATGATGGCTCTTATGGTATTAAAGGTTTTGGTACAACAGTTCTTCAAGAAATTATCGACAGAGAAAAAGTTGACTACGTAATTGCTGTTGGTCCTATGCCAATGATGAGAGCAGTTGCAAACCTTACAAAAGACAAAGGTATCTACACTGAAGCTAGCATGAACCCTATTATGGTTGATGGTACTGGAATGTGCGGAGCTTGCAGAGTTACTGTTGGCGGCGAAACAAAATTCGCTTGCGTTGATGGCCCAGACTTTGATGCTCACAAAATCGATTTTGATGAAGTTATCAACAGAACAAGAATTTACAAAGACCAAGAACGCAAACGTTGCGAAGGTTGTAACTTGTTAAAACAAGCAGATAAAGTATAGGAGAAAAAGTAATTATGGGTAAAAATGATATTCCTGTATGTCCATTAGTTAGTATCGGTTCTGGTATCGATATGGTTTGTAGTCAAACAAAATGTGCTTGGTATGTTCCAAGTGTTCAAAAATGTTCTATGTATTTGTTAGCTTACAATGCGTTATTAGATGCTAATGCGAAACAAAGAGCATCTAAGCAACAGCAACAACACTAATTGGTGTATATGAAAATAGCGTTATGTATAAAACACGTTCCAGATACCACGGATATTCGTTGGACGGAACATAATACAATTCAAAGAGAAGGGGTTGAGAGTATAATCAATCCTTTCGACGTTTACGCAACAGAATTTTGTTTGAAAATAAAAAAACTTAATCCTAATACTGAAATTACTGTTTTCACAATGGGACCTGCTCAAGCAGAATCAATATTACGTAAAGTTATGGCTTTAGGGGTTGATAATGCGATTTTAATCTCTGATAAAAAATTTGCAGGCTCTGACACCTACGCAACTGGTTTGACAATTTCTAGAGCTATACGAACGGCATTACCAGATTTCGATTTGATTGTATGTGGACAATTTGCAGTAGATGGAGATACCGCACAAACTGGACCAAACATTGCAAACTTCCTAAATCTTTCGCAAGTTACTTTTGTAAAAGATTTTAAATCGTTAAAAAACAAAAATCTAACAATCACAAGAGAAATGGAAGATGGTATTGAAACCGTTAGAGCGGAACTTCCAGCTTTAGTTTGTGTTATGCAAAATGATTTTGAACCTCAAAGACCAAAAATTAACGGAATAATTTCTGCAAATAAAAAAGAAATTAAAAAATTATCAATGGAAGATATTGGGTTATCGCCAGAAAAAACAGGACTTAAAGGTTCTCCAACATACGTTAGCAAAGCGTTCAGAAACCTTACAACACACAATGCACAAAAATTTAAAATGAATCTTGCTGACAGTGTTAATCTTTTAGAAGAAAAATTAAAATCTTTGGAGGTTCTAAATAATGCCGAATAATGAAAACTCTGGAATTTTAATTTATGCACAACTCACAAGAGAAGAATACATTCACACTGTATTTTTTGAGCTAGTGGATAAAGCAAAAGAATTAGCTCAAAAACTCGGAGGGACTGAAGTTAAAGCCGTTTTAATTTCTCGTCCACATTTGATTGACTCTTTCAAAGAATCTTTTCAAAATATGGGATTAAGCAAAGTTTATTACTTTGAATCTGAAGAATTAAAAGAATATTCAACCGAATATCACTCAAAACTAATTGTTGATTTAGTTCAAAATATTAAACCAGAAATTTTACTAATCGGAGCAACTAATCAAGGGCGAGATTTAGCTCCCAGAGTTGCTAGTGCATTGGGAACAGGTTTAACTGCCGATTGTACAGGATTAGATATTAATGAAAAAGGACAACTTGCAGCCACTCGACCAACTTTCGGAGGTCAACTTATGGCAACAATCCTTTGCAAAAATTACCCTCAGATGGCTACCGTAAGACCTAATGTATTTAAAGTTAACTCTGTATCAGACAAAGCAAATACGGAATTTATTCCTTGCCCTGCCAATATTTTAGGAATGAAAAAACATGTTCAATTATTATCATTCCAACGCACGGTTGAAAATATTATAAATGACTTAGATAGTGCAGAAATTATTGTTGCAGGAGGGAAAGGACTAAAAAATTCAAAAGGTTTTGAATTATTAAAAGATTTTGCTAACTCTTTGGGTGGTACAATCGCAGCAACAAGAGGTGCAGTAGAAATGGGGCTTGCAACTCCAGCTATTCAAGTTGGTCAAACTGGGAAAACAGTACACCCGAAAGTTTATATAGCTTGTGCAATTTCTGGAGCAATTCAACACACAGTAGGAATGACTGATTCCGATTATATTATTGCTATAAATAACGACGAATCAGCCCCTATTTTTGATATTGCGGATTGTGGTATTGTTGGAGATGTTTTTGAAATTTTGCCAGAATTTATCAAAAGAAATCGAAAATAAAACCCTTTTAACTTGCAACAACAACCTAAAAAAAGTATAATAGAACTATGATAAAAATAAGAAGATTAACGTGTTTTGACCATCCAAAATTAAAAAAGCTTATTTCGTATCTCTGCACAGACGACAACGACAAATTGGCAAAATCATTAGCAGAAGAACCAATTGGATTTCTTAATGCAATGTTGCCGTTAAAACTTAAGTTCAAATCTGAATCATTTATTTTGATAGATAAACACGAAATTCTAGGACTAATTACAACAGTTCGAACTCCAGGGAATCCATATAAAATAAATATTACAAGACTAATTTTTAAAGACAACATGTACGAAATTGGGAAAGGTCTTGTTAAATATGTTATGGAAAAATTTGGAGAAAAAGGTGCAACGTCTTTTACTGTAACAATTGATGAATGCCACGATGAATTATTTAATCTTTTTATAAATGGTTGTGGTTTTAGGCAATGTGCATCTGAAACATTGTGGAAAATAGAAAAACCAACACCTCAAAAACCTCATCTACACTGGAGATATGCTCAAAATTCGGATTCAAAAGATATTGCACAAATGTACAACGATGAAGTTTTAAATATTTACAAACCATCACTTATTAGACAGCCTCAAGAATTTCAAGCTCCAATTTTTGGAGGTTTTTGTGATTATTATAAAACAAGATATTTAATTGAAGAATGCGAAAAAATTCTCGGATATTTTTCAATTACAACAAGCGATAATCTGAATTATATTCTAGATATTACAACCAACAGCGGTTACGACTTTGAATATTCCGAAATCATAAATGTTATGCTATGCGAAATTGCGAGAAAAAAACGTGCTTTTTATCCACTAGTAAAACAAAAAAAATATATTAAAAATGCGGATAAATTAGGAGAATATTTAAAATCTCAAAATTATAACCCTATCCAAACCCAACAAATTTTAGTCAAAGATTATTACAAGCCAGTGAAAGAAGAAGCTTCTGATTGGAAAGTTTTCATCCTAGGGGAAAACCAAATCACAACGAATTAGTATCCGACAACTAGCAATAAAAACCTCTTCGTGATACCATAATGTGATAGAAAGAAATCGAGGTGGATATGGATAATCTAAAAATTTATCTTGATAAAGATATTAATCAAGAGCTTATTAAGTCTAAAAAAATTGCAGTAATTGGATTTGGTTCTCAAGGCTATGGGCAATCAATGAACCTTAAAGATTCTGGTTGTGATGTTGTTTTAGGACTTAGATTAGGCGGAAAATCAGACGAAAAAGCAAAAAAATACGGTTTTAAAACAATGTCAATTGAAGATGCCGTAAAATATGCTGACATTGTTCAAATTCTAATTCCTGATGAATTACAAGCCGAAGTTTACGAAAAACAAATCAAACCAAACATGAGAGCTGGACAATATTTAATGTTTTCTCACGGATTCAATATTCACTACAAAAAAATTGTTGCACCTAAGGATATTAACGTAATTATGGTTGCCCCTAAAGGTCCAGGACATACTGTTAGAAGCCAATATGTTGAAGGAAAAGGTGTACCTTCTTTAATTGCTATCTACCAAGACCCAACAGGTGATTCTAAAGAAGTATCTTTGTCATATGCATCTGCAATTGGAGCTGGCAGAGCAGGAATTATTGAAACTACTTTTAAAGAAGAAACAGAAACAGATTTATTTGGAGAACAAGCTGTAATCTGCGGAGGTGTTTCAGCCTTGATGAAAGCGGGTTTTGAAGTTTTAACAGAAGCTGGATATTCTCCATATATGGCATACTTTGAAGTTCTACACGAAATGAAATTAATTATTGACCTTGTAAATCAAGGCGGTTTAGCTGATATGAGATATTCAATTTCTAATACCGCTGAATATGGTGATATGACTAGAGGTCCAAAAGTTATAGGTGAAGCATCGAAAAACGCAATGAGAGAAATCTTGAAAGAAATTCAATCAGGAAAATTTGCAGATGAATTTACGAATGAAATGCACTCTGGTTGCGAAACATTCAATAAATTGAGAAAAGAAAATGCAAACCACCCAATAGAAAAAGTCGGAGAAGAAATTCGTTCTTCTTTCGTTTGGGGCAATGATGACAAAATTATAGATAGAAACAAAAACTAAGACTTTCACTAACTTGAAATTATTATAAAGGAAGAAAAAATGTTCAATACAGAAGATACATACGAAGTTGTTATATTTTCAATCGGAGACACAAAAGCTGGGACTAAAATGGGTAAATTACAGCTCAAAAATACAGTAGATAATTCCGTTTTAAACTGTATTTTATGGGAAGAAACACTAAATCGATTTGACAGCAAAATATTTAGAACAGGAAATTTAGTCAGAATTGTATCAGCAAGTTTTAATGAAAAATTTAACAATTGTTTAATTTCAGCACTAGAACTAATTAAGGAAGCAAAACTAGGATTAGATGAAAACGAAATCGAACAATATTGGGCAAAACTTCAATCATATATTTCAAAAATTAAAGATGAAAAGTTAAGACAGTTTGTCGCAGAACTATTTGAAAAACACGCTCAAAGTTTTAAAATTATGCCTGCGGCAAAACTTATGCACCACAATTATATCGGGGGACTACTTGTTCACACAGTTGAATGTGCAGAATTTGCAGAACTCAATATGAACAAGTTTACATACAAAGCAAATGAAGATGAAATTTATGCAGCGTGTCTATTACACGATTTTGGCAAAATTTTTGAATACACTATCGATATTGAAACAGGACTAATTGATTATGCTCAAGGTTTTAGAGAAGAATGGATTTCTCACTCCCAATATGGTTTTTGTATATGTATGAATGCAGGATTCAAAAAAATAGCAAAAATGATTGCTGCTCACCACGGAAGAGCAGAATGGGGAGCTATTATTGATTTAGATCAAAAAGATTTAGAACCTGAATTGTATTTAATCCACTTTATTGACAATCTTTCAGCAAAATTCGGGAAAATAAGCACAAGATTATTGGAAAAGAAAGAAGGGTAAAGACTTGTCAAAACTTACAGAAAAACATCACTACGACGGAACCCTTGTTTGTGTTGAAGGGATTGATGGTTCTGGGAAATCAACCCAATTAGCTCTTTTACGTGACTGGTTAAAAGATATTAATCAAGATGTAATTTATACAGAATGGAATTCATCTGAATTAATTTCACAAACAACAAAACTGGCAAAAAAGAAAAATATGCTCTCCCCAAGAACATTCAGTTTGCTTCACGCCGTGGATTTTGCAGATAGACTAAAACAAGTCATCGCTCCCGCACTAAAAGCAGGATTCATTGTCCTTGCGGATAGATATGCTTATACGGCATTTGCAAGAGATGTGGCAAGAGGCGTTGACCCAAATTGGGTTCGAGGAGTTTATGATTTTGCAATTAAACCTGATTTAGCTGTATATTTTGATATTGACCCAAAAACTTCTCTAGAAAGAATCTGTTCAAACAGAGCACCTAAATTTTACGAAGCAGGAATGGATTTAAAAATAAGTAATGACCCATATGAAAGCTACGTAATATTCCAATCGAGAGTGATTGAAGAATATAAAAATATGCTAGATGAATTTGGAATAGTGAAACTTGACGCAAATGATACCATTCACAAAAAACAAGTAGAAATAAGAAAAATGTTGAAAAAAATTCTACAAGATAAAGGAGTTAAAATTTAATGGAACAATTCAAAAGAAAACACAACTACAATGGGCTTTTGGTTGTTATAGAAGGCACAGATGGTTCTGGAAAATCAACACAGCTTGAACTCCTAAAAAAATCACTTCAAGATCAATGTTATGGAGTGATGGTATCAGAATGGAAAACATCTAGACTTATTGCAAACGTAATTGACGATGCGAAAGAAAGAAATCTTTTAAACGCAACAACATATAGTCTTTTATACGCCGCAGACTTTGCAGATAGACTAGAAAATCAGATTATACCCGCATTGAAATCTGGATTTGTAGTCCTATTAGATAGATATTATTACACCGCACTTGCAAGAGATGTTGTAAGAGGGCAGAATATTGAATGGGTAAAAAACCTTTATGATTACGCCCCAGAGCCAGATTTAGTATTCTACCTTGATATGCCTGTTGATACTCTTTTGAAAAGAATTATTGGAACAACTGGTTTAGATTTTTACGAAAGTGGCCGTGATGTGGGTTTTTCAACAGACTTTTACAAGAGTTTTGGAATCTATCAAAACAAATGTCTTGAACAATACAACCAGATGAAATCAGAATATGGATTTATCAGCATTGATGGAACAAAATCCATCGATGAAATCCACGAAATTATGTCAAATGAAGTACAAAAAATTCTCGATACTGGGATTTTAGATTAAGCACTACAACAAATAAAATCAATACTTTCCGCTTAAATGTTAACAAAATAAATAAAAATTTACGTTGCGAAACATTTTAAGTCATGGGGCATGGTTTATGCTAAATTAAAGGTTGTAATAAAGGATATATTTAGGAATAGTTGAGTAAGGAGATAATTAATGTCTGAATACTTGAGCAAAGAAGAGATTAAACAATGGAGAAGCTCATTAGAAAAGATAACGTTAGAGGAGTTCGCTGCTAGATTAGGGAAAAAAGTAGAAGAAAAAAAAGAAACTAACGACCTTATTGACATTGTATTACACGGGAAACCAGTAGTGTCAAACGAACCAGAGTGGAACGCAAAAGCTGAAAGACTTAGTACAATTGCAGATAGAGCATACGAAAAGGAAAAAGAAATTTACATTTCTCCTTTCTCTGCTAAAAATTTAAAACTAGATACAGAAGAAGTTGAAAAACACGAAGTAAAAAAAGAATCTAAACCTGCAAAAATCACTCATAAAACTGAAGCTAAAGAAACAAAGCCAGTAACACATAAAACTGCCAAAACAGCAACTAAGAAAACTTCACCACACAAAGAAATCACTAAAGCTGAAAAAGCCATTATGTCAGAAGAAAAAACTGGCGATATTGTGAGAGATGAAGTTAGGGTTGTATTCAAAAAAGCTTTGACTGATAGAGAACAAAAAGTATTTGATTATTTTGCAGCACACAAAAATAAAATTGTTTACGCTAAAGACTTGGCAACTTTACTTGAACTTCCAAGGGATTACGTTTACAAATACATCAAAAATCTAAGAGCAAAAATTGAGGGAGAATCCTTAAAAAATGCTGATAAAGGCGGATTTGTTCTTACAATAAACTAATTATTATTCTTAAACTATATACAACTAAAAAACCTCTTAGATTCAACTAAGAGGTTTTTAATTATAATTAAAATAATAAATTTTACTTAATTTCTACTTTTGCACCAACAAATTCTAAGGCTTTTTTAGTCAAATCGGCTTCTTTATCAGAAATAGAAGTCATAAAAGTTGTTGGAATAAATTCTATAACTTTTTTCGCATCTGCATACCCTAACCCTGTAATTTGGCGCAAGGTAGCCATTACAGTAGCCTTATTTGCCCCGGCATCTAATAGAACTAATGAATTTTTACCTGTCCCCTTATTTATTACAGGGGCTTTTTCAACATGAATAGAATTTTTTGAAATTATAACTTTATCCATATCAATATTATACTTTTTCTTCAAATAATCACGAACAATTACAATAATCATCATTGCAATTGCACACAATAAAAGAGTTGTATCTATCATAATATAAAGCCCTCATTTAAAATTTAATGGGCGGTAATTAACCGCCCACTCATAATATCATATTATATTTTGAAAATCAAATCTATATAATTTGATAATAATAAGCGAGCGGTTACAAAGTAACCGCTCGCTAAACTTGTTATTGATTATAATCAAACTACTTGATTTCAACAACAGCACCAGCTGCTTCAAGAGTTTTCTTGATTGATTCAGCTTCGTCTTTTTTGATGTTTTCTTTAACTGCTTTAGGAGCTGCTTCAACTAAATCTTTAGCTTCTTTCAATCCTAAACCTGTCAAAGTTCTAACTTCCTTCAATACAGCGATTTTCTTATCAGCTGGAACTGAAGCTAATACAACAGAAACTTCTGCATCAGCATCATCTGCTGGAGCTGCTGCTGCTGGAGCTGCTGCTACTGCAACTGGAGCTGCTGCTGATACGCCGAATTTTTCTTCCATAGCTTTAACTAATTCAGCTGCTTCTAATAATGTTAATTTTTCAATTGATTCTAAAATTGATTCTACACTCATGATTTTCTCCTTTATTATTATTTTTGAGTTTTCTAATACATTGTTAAGCACAACGGCTTAAATAAAGTTGCTGCGAAACTATGCAGCTTTTTGATCTCTGACTGCTGCCATTGCTCTTGTAAGTTGAGAAAGAACAGCGTTGATAGAGTTTGCGATACCTGATGCTGGTGAATTGATAGAACCAAGCATTTTTGCATAAAGTTCTTCTTTTGAAGGAAGAGCAGCCAATGCTTTTGTTTCTTCAACTGTTAATAATTTACCATCCAAAACTGCACCAAGGATTTCACCTTTTTTAGTTTCTTTGATAAATTTAGTAACAGCTTTCGCAGGGCTTACAGGATCATCAAAACCGAAAGCTAAAGCGATAGGACCTGTTAATTTTTCAGTCATTACTTCATATTCAGTTCCTTTTACAGCAATTTTAGCCAAAGTATTTTTGGTAACCATGTAGTCACCGCCGTCTTTTTGAATTTCACGTCTTAATTTAGTGATATCTTCAACGGTCAAACCTTTGTACTCAGTGATAACTGCAACTTGAGCTTTTTCAATTTTTGATTTAATCGCATCTATTTTTTCTGATTTAAATGCTTTTGTTGCCATTTTTAGCTCCTTTGATTTCTGCGACGAACGGAAACTTATCCATCCGTTGTTATTGATTATCGACCTATAAAACTAAAAAAGACTTTGCTTTTCTAGTTTTACCGCAAAATCTTACACATAAGTCTATAAATGCTATTTACTTTCGTGTAACCTCGATTAGCTGACTTTGTCATTTAACCTTGGTGCATTTGAAGAAGCTTCGCCCTTTTTACACACCCTTGGACTAATTGTCTGCGGCTATGTATCCAATCTACATTAAACATTTCTAAAAATCAAGCTATACAAAGCAGAAAAAAATAAATAGTAATATTTTTTTACAAAATAAACAAGATTGGGAGCAATTTTGTTGAAGAACTTGTTTTAATTAATATATGGTAGATAAACTTCAAGTAGATAACCCAGCGAATAAATCAATGCATTATGGGCAAACTTCCGTAGGAATTTTAACCCCTCCGAATAGCCTGCCAAAAGCAAATGTGTACTCAGGAATTGAGGCACAAAAACGCTATGACGAAATGCAACAAGATTTATTCCTTTCTGAAAAAAAAGCAAAAAAATATGAGAAAAAAGGTTTCCCCACAATATTAAAAATTATCGGAGGAGGAGCTCTCATTGCAGGAACTCTAGCATATCGCAGAAATATATGGAAAGGAATAAAAAAGTTATTACACCGATAACTAATCTTCAACATTAAATTCTCTCAATTGAGAATAAATAATTGGTGAAAAGTCTTTTGTAGTAACTATGTCAATAATTTTGTAAGATTGAGGAATTGCCAGTAAAGATGGGGAAGAAATGTGATATACCCCATTTTCCATTGTTTCACTATTTGTATGAAAATGACCTGTAATAATGGCTAAGACATTGTTATGTTTAACCAAAACATCCTTATAATCCTCTACTCTATATGTTTTATGAGTTTTAAGTTTTGAATCAACTCCATCAGGATAAACCACAGGGAAATGTTGAAAGATAATGACAGATTTCTTCTCATTTTTCGTTAATTTTTCATCAAGCCACTTGAGAGTATCATCTCTGTAGTAACCAGCAGATCCAGGAATAGCTTCTTTTGCTCCATCAACAATCAAAAAGACAAACCCATTTTTCTTAAATTCATAATTTGGACGTTTTTGAGGATAGAATATATTTCCTTCTCTTACAATTTCAAAATATCTTACCTTCGACATTCCTTTTGATTTATATACATCATGATTTCCTAAAGCGAGATAATATGGAACTTTTAATTTATTTGCAATCTGAACAAATGCTCTCAAATTTGTTTCTGAAGGGTTATTGATATTATCCCCAGTAAAGATTACAAAAGAAACATCTGTTTGATTGTTTATATCTTCAACCGCACTTTTCAAAACTTTTTGAGAATATTCAGAATCCGCAGACAAATGAGAATCTGCAATCTGAATAAATTTTATATTTTCTGCACTAACTTTATGTGCAAAACCAACAAGTAAAATAAATAATCCCAAAACTAAAGAATAAATCTTTTTCATAAAAATAATATCTCCCTTAGACAAAATTATATCATGAAATCTAAATATGTGATAAAATGTTGATATTATGAGATTAGATAAATTTTTAAAAGTTTCAAGACTTATCAAACGAAGAACCGTTGCAAATGAAGTTTCTGACATGGGAAGAGTTTTAATTAACGGAAACCCCGCAAAACCAGCAAAACAGATTAAAGAAAATGACATTATTACGATAGAATACGCAAACCGCACAGTTAAAGCTCAAATTTTAAAAGTACCAACAACAAATGTTAGTATCCAAGAAGCTCCTAGCTTGTACAAATTAATTGATTAAAATCATATTAACTTTTGTAACAAAGAAAGCGTTCTCTGAAATTCTAAATAATCAAAATACTTTATTAAAGTATAGAGAGCAATAAACAACGGAGAACACAAAATGAGCGGAGTAGAATTTAACGGTAACGTTGGTGGTATTAAAGGAACACAATCATTAACTAATATTGGTCGTATAAGTAAAGCTTTAAACCTTGGAATTATGGGTTATGGGCACTCTGGTAACACTGGAGGAATTACCGTTGAAAGAAATATTCCAGGATTGCAAGCTGTAGCACAACACTTTGAAGATGTACCTCTAATGGTATATAACAACAAAGGACAAACAAATTTAGACCTAACAGGGGCAACACTTATCCCTGACTACGAAGCAGTAACAGCTGAATTATAAAACAAAACCCAAGACGCATGTGAGAATAAGTTGGAAATAAAGAAAAACATAAGGAAATTAAAAAAGAGCTAAAGTATCAACTTTAGCTCTTTTAATATTGTCAAGTGAACTACCAAACTAAACTGAATATACACTAACTTGTTTTCTGTCACGTCTGTGTGGTTCAAATTTAACTTTACCATCAATCAAAGCAAATAATGTATCATCAGAACCGATACCTACATTGTTACCAGGATGGATTTTTGTTCCTCTTTGTCTAACAAGGATGTTACCAGCTTTAACAGCTTCTCCGCCGAACTTTTTAACGCCTAAACGCTTAGCTTCGGAGTCACGGCCGTTACGGGTAGATCCCATACCTTTTTTGTGTGCCATTTTCTATTTCTCCTTTTTACTATTTGTTAATAACACGAATTAGGCTACTTATTCAGCAGCTGTTTCTTCTGTTGCAGACTTTTTAGCAGAAGTTCTGATTTTTGAAATCATAACTCTTGTAAAACCTTGTCTGTGACCTTGTTTTTTTCTATAACCTTTTTTAGGTCTTTGTTTGTAAACAATAACTTTTTTAGCTCTGTCATGTAACATGATTTTGCCTTCAACTGAAGCACCAGCTACATAAGGTTGACCAACTTTTGACTTTTTGCCGTTAACTAACATAACGATTTTGTCAAAAACGATTTTTGCGTCTTTTTCGCCTTCCAATAATTCAACATCAACGTAGCGTCCTTCTTCTACTTGATATTGTTTTCCGCCTGTTTCGACTATTGCGTACATCTTTTTGTCCTTTCAATTGTGGGTTTCGTAACCCTTGTGGGGTTTTATGAACGATTGACCCGAGTAATCACGTATAGTCATTATCACCCAGAGAGAAATTGATGTCAAGTAGTTTTAATATTTATTAACGTTGTTGTTCTGCCAAATTGTTTGAAGTATGATAGAAATATGATGTTTACGAGGGATGAATTAATAAATGCAACAGGGGCAGTTGTATTGAGAGATAGCTTGGGTAACGATGCCTCAATGTTCAATATATCAACAGATACAAGAACTATTAGAGCCAAAGATATTTACTTGCCATTAAAAGGAGAATCTTTTGATGGGGAAAAATTTATTGACAAAGCAATTGAAGCAGGAGCAAAAGCGTATTTTACAACAAATGACACACCTATTGAAGGTGCCGACTTAGTATTAAAAGTAGATAATACGTTAGCAGCCTACTTAAATATTGCAAAATATTATAGAACTAAAATTAACCCAATCACTGTTGCTATAACAGGAAGTTCTGGGAAAACAACCACAAAAGAAATTGTATATTCCGTTTTAAGTCAAAAATTTAAAACACAAAAGACCTTTTCTAATCACAATAACGAAATAGGATTTTGTCAAACAGTTTTGGGCATGAATGAGTCAACTCAAGCCTTAATAGTAGAAATGGGAATGAGAGGTTTAGGAGAAATTGAATTAATATCAACTCATCTCGAACCTGATTATGCAATTATTACAAATTCTGGGTCTGCCCACGTTGGAAGGCTAGGAAGCTTAGATAATATTGCAATTGCAAAATGCGAGATAGCAAAAGGATTAAAGCAAACTGGAACTTTTATTGCAAAAGACCAAGACATTATAAAAAAACATCTTAAATTTAATGGAGAAAAGATTTATTATTCAATTGATGATGTTGACGTTATTGACAAAAAACAAGCTTATACTAAATTTCAATATAAAGGAAACACTTACGAACTAAATGTCGAAGGTGATTATAACATCGAAAATTCCTTAGCTGCAATTGAACTAGGATTTAAAACAGGATTAACCGTTGAAGAAATAAAACAAGGACTTTTATCCTATCATCCAATTGAAAAAAGATGGGAACTTGAAGAAATAAACGGGCTAAAATTTATAAATGATAGCTACAATGCAAATCCAGAATCAATGAAAGCATCAGTTAAAACTTTTATTGATTTATACGAAAAACCAGTTGTAGTTCTTGGTAATATGGGAGAACTCGGAGATAATGAAAAACTTTATCATCAACAAGTTGGAGAATATTTAGGACAATTAAATAAAAATGTTAAGTATTTAACTGTCGGAAACCTTGCTAAAGAAATAGGAAAAGCTTTAGAAGCTCAAGGTCTAAGTGTAAATTATTTTGAATCTAATGAAGATGTTTCTCGTTACATTCTTGATAATTTAAATGGTAGTTATACAATATTTTTAAAAGCATCCAGAGCGATGAAATTTGAAGAGATTTTAGAATACGTAAAAAGAGGGATATGTAAATTATGATAATGATTACAATAGCATTCTTGCTTGGAATGATTTTGTGTATGCTTTTTGGGGTACCATACATTGATATGCTAAAAAAGAAAATGATAGGTCAATATGTAAAAGATTTAGCCCCAGAAACTCATGCAAAAAAACAAGGAACTCCAACAACAGGAGGAGTTTTTATTATAGTAGCTATAATTATGACATCTGTTATAACGTTGTTATTAGCTCAAAAAATGACAACTATTGCTCTCATTACAATTATGACACTTGTATTTTATACTTTTGCAGGATTTCAAGATGACTATATTAAAATCAAAGACAAAGGTAACGATGGTTTAACAGCTAGACAAAAATTATTTAGACAAATTGCTATCGCACTTTTACCAACCTTATTCTTGGTAACAACTAACCCAACAGCTTGCACTTTTGAAATCGGGAATTTGGTTTTAGATTTAAAATGGTTCTACCCATTCTTTGCAGTATTCATTATTACAGGAGCATCTAACGCATACAATTTAACTGATGGATTGGATGGACTTGCTGCTGGTTGTGGTGTTCCTGCATTTATTGCATGTGCGATTATTTCGCACGCATTAGGAGAAACAGAACTTGCAATAATTTCATCAGCAGTTGCAGGTGCTTTACTAGGATTTTTGAAATTTAATAAACCGAAAGCAGAAGTATTTATGGGCGATACAGGTTCTTTAGCGATTGGAGGACTTTTAGGAACACTTGCGGTTTTAGGAAAATTTGAATTCTTATTAATATTTATCGGAGGCGTTTTTGTTATTGAAACTTTATCTGTAATAATTCAAGTTACAAGCTTTAAAACAACAGGGAAAAGAGTTTTCAAAATGGCTCCTATTCACCATCACTTTGAATTATTAGGATGGAATGAAAAGAAAGTTGTTACTGTCTTTTCGATAGTTTCATTAATTTTATCAATATTTGCAGTTGCATTATTTGAAATATTTAGTAAAGGAATTTTATAATGAGTATATCTGGGAAGAAAGTTCTTGTTTTAGGACTATCAAAAAGCGGAATTGCCGCAGCTAATTTTGCCAAAGAACATGGAGCTGAAGTATTTCTATCAGAAGGAAAAGATTTACAAGAAAACAAACTTGAACAAGTAAAAACACTCCAGAACAATGGTATTAAAGTTGAATACGGTGGTCACAGTGATAATTTTATTGACAATGCAGAAATAGCAATTACAAGTCCAGGAATTCCTCCTCATAGTGAAATTATTACAAGATTAAAATCAAAACATATTCCAGTAATTTCAGAATTAGAATTGGCTTATAGAGAATGCGATATTCCATTCATTGTAATTACAGGGACAAACGGAAAAACAACAACAACAGCTTTAACAGAACATATTTTAGCAGAAAAATTGAATGTAAAAGCTTGTGGAAATATCGGAACACCACCTTGCAGTATTGCAGATGAAAATTTAGATTATTTTGTATGCGAAGCTAGTTCATTCCAATTAGCAATGAGTCCAACTCTTAGACCTTTCATTGCGGTATGGACAAATTTTACTCCAGATCATATTGATTGGCACCAAGGTTTAGAAAACTATTTCAAAGCAAAAGCAAGAGTTTTCCAAGGCCCTCAAACTGCTAAGTATTGCGTCCTTAATGCAAAAGATTCTAAACTTTTAGAATTTTCAAAACAAGTAAATGGAACTGTCTTTATGTTTGCGGGAAATATTGGAGATAATTGTTGCTATGAAGAAAATGGAGCAATTATTTATAAACAAGATGGAAAATCTGAAGAAATCATAAAACTTTCAGAATGTCCACTAATAGGGGAACATAACTATCAAAATATTATGTGTTCAATTATCTGTGCCAAATTAACAGGAATAGATAACTCTACTATAAAACAAGCAATTATGACATTTAAAGCTCCAGAACACCGATTAGAAAAAGTTCGAGAATTCAAGGGGATTACATTCTATAACGACTCTAAAGCAACAAATCCTGAAGCATCTATTGTGGCAATTAATTCTTTTAACAATGTAGATGTAACCTTGATTGCTGGCGGAAGAGATAAAAATACAGATCTAACAGAATTCTGTGAATCTATAAAAAAACACATAAAAACAGTAATTTTGATTGGAGAAGCAACAGATAGATTTGAGGAAAATCTTATAAAAAATGGATTTACCAATATTATTCGAGAAAAAACAATGGAAAGTGCAATAGATAAAGGTATAGAATTAAAGCCTGACGTTGTTTTATTATCCCCAGCTTGTGCAAGTTTTGATATGTTCTCAAGCTACGAACATAGAGGAGAGGTATTTAAGGAATATGTCCTATCGAGAGTATAGATCCCCACAAAGAATCATTGATGAGAGAAGACGCCACAGACGTCACTCAAATTCAAACATAATTTTATCAGCACCAGACAAATCCTTGATTATAATAGTAGTTTTTCTTGTAATCATTGGTTTTTTGGCGATATTTTCAGCAACCGCTCCAAAATGTATGAGAGAAGGAACGAATCTTGCTTCTTATTTGATTAAGCAAGCTATTTTCGGAGGGGTAGGATTTTTTGCAATGGGATTTTTTGCAAAATTTGACTATAAAAAACTCGAAAAGTACAATTTAAAATTTATGTGGGCTGTAATTATAATGCTCTTCATTGTAAAATTTACCCCACTAGGGATGGAAATTAACGGAGCAAAAAGATGGATTAACCTTGGATTCATGCAACTTCAACCATCTGAATTTGCAAAACCTTTGTTTTGTATGCTTTTAGCCTCAATGTTTAAGGATAAAATTGACATGAGTACTGTCAATAAAAACATGCCAGTAATTTTTGCAATGCTATTTATCCTATTTTTAATTCTAAAACAACCAAACTTGAGTATGGCAATCATTCTATGTGTAACAACTTTTGGGTTATATCTTGCAGGGCGTGGACCTTGGCAACCAATTGCTGCAGGTGCTGGAGTTATGGGTTTAGGCATTTTAACAATGCTACCAAAACTATTACATGGTTATCAAATGGACAGAATTACGGTTTGGTTAAACCCAGGAAGTGATGCCCAAGGTAAAGGTTATAACATTATCCAATCAATGATTGCATTCGCATCAGGAGGCTTTAGTGGAACTGGTTACGGTGGTTCAATCCAAAAATTAGCATATTTACCAGAATGTCATACAGACTTTATTTTCGCAATTATTGCAGAAGAATTCGGATTTTTAGGATGTCTATTTGTTACCGCATTATTTGTTGCTCTTGTTCTTAGGGGATTAAGAATAGCTAAACGATGCCCTGATATGTATGGGAAACTAATTGCGATAGGAATCACAATTATCTTCGGATTCCAAGCATTTTTGAATATGTCTGTTGCTAGTTCTTTCTTACCTGTAACAGGGGTAACATTACCATTCATCAGCTATGGTGGAACATCAATCATTGTATCTCTTGCAATGGTTGGAATATTATTAAACATATCAAAACAAAGAATTCAAAGAATAAGGACAGAAGCTCATGGACAATAAAAAAACTTATTTTATCACAGGCGGAGGAACAGGCGGACACATTTATCCTGCAATAGCAGTTGCAGATGAACTTTTACAACAAGATGATACCGCAAAAGTTTTTTATGTTGGCAATCCTAATAATTTAGAAGCTGAAATAGTTAAGGATAAAAATTATCAATTTTTACCTGTTATATCCTCTGGAATGCCAAGAAAAATAAGTTTGGAATTGATTAAATGGACTGCAAAAATGTTTTTTGCGTGGATTAAATGTTGCAAATATATAAAACAATACAAACCAGATATTATATTTGGAACAGGAGGATACGTATCAGCTCCGGTGCTATTGGCAGGTTTAACAATGAAAGTGCCTTTTGTCATGCACGATTGCGATGCAAATCCAGGACTTGTAACAAGAGAGCTATCTCCTTTTGCCAGAAGTATTTCAATCGCATTTGATGTCGCAAAATCAAAACTTAAAAACCCAAATTGTTTTATAAACGGAAATCCAATAAGAACAAAATTTGCAACTCTCACAAAAGAAGAAGCAAGAAAAAATTTAGGACTTGAGGATAAAATTACACTTTGTATTATGGGTGGTTCTCAAGGAGCAAAAGCAATAAATAATGCCACAGTAGAAATTCTACAAGACTTATCAAAAAAATATGACTTGCAAATAATTTTCCAAACAGGAAAACGGAATTTTGAGGAAGTTTCAAATAAATTAAAAGAAATCTATCCAGAATATGAGCAAGATAAAAATTTAATAGTAAAACCATACTTTGAAGATATGGTTACAGTGTTAAAAGCTTGCGATATTGCAGTTTCAAGAGCTGGCTCTTTGAGTATTTCAGAACTTTGTGCAAGTTCAATTGCAACCATTTTTATTCCATACCCATATGCAGCAGCAGATCACCAAAGAAAAAATGCTAAATATATGGTTGAACATGGAGCAGGCTTATACTTGGAAAATGATGATACAACTCCTGAAACGTTGAAAAAAGATATTCTTCAATTGTTAGAAAACAAGACCGAATTACATCAAATCCAAGAAAATGCAACTAAACTTGCCAAATTTGATGGAGTTAAAAAGATTGTCGAACAATTAAAATAATTATGATTCAATTAGAGCATCTAAAACTTCTTTATTCGCTTCGAGTGAAGGTTTTGTTGCTGTAATTGAATAGATTGGTTTTGATGAAAATACATTTTGAGCAGTATGTAAAATATCATCAGTTGTAATACTGTCAATAATTTCTAACTTTTTGTTGACATATCCTAATCCGTAAGGATTTTTTGCAGAAGAAAGAAGGGTTGAGGTTTTAGCTGAAGACATTTCCAATGGAGAAAGAATTGCTGTTTTTAGAGCCTTCTTTGCCGCTTCCAATTCTTCTGGAATAACTTTCTCTGTTTTTATCTTTTGAATATTTTCATTAAAACCATCTATTGATTTTTTGATATTATCAAAAGTTTGTTCTCCAGATTCTTTGTTTTCCGTAGTTGTTCCTATCGTCATATACATTGAACCAATATTATCAACAACATCCCAAGAAGAAGATACAGAATAAGCTAAATGGCGTTGTTCTCTTAAATCTGAGAATAAACGAGAAGAAGGAGAACCACCCAAGATTTCATTCAATAATTCTAAACATACAGAATCTTTTATATTTTGTGAATACTTGAATTTAAAACCTTCTACAATTTTTGCTTGGTTTTTCTTGTTTTCAGCGGTATAAACTTCTGTTTTTTCTTGTGGGATATAACTGTCTTTAAGCTCAATTGTTTTTGGTTTCACTGGATTTAAAGAACCTATATTATTAAAAATTTGAGCTTTCAATTCTGGATGTTTTGAAAATGGTCCAGAAACAACAACTTGACCTTCAGATTTTTCAATTAATTCTTTATACAAGGCTTTAACATCATCTAAAGTTACAGACGGAAGTGCTTCTTTTTTATCATCTACTGAAACTTCCCAAGAAGTATTTTTATACATAGCCTTGTCAAACTTGTCAAAAGGAGATACTTCATGAGTTGAATAAGCATCAGAACATCCTTTTACAGCTTTTTTAAAATTATCTTCTGATAAATTTGGAGTTAATACATTCTCTTTTGCTAATTCCAAAACTTTTTGCAAATTATCTTTAGGAAAACGAGCAGAAAATCCTATACCTCCAGTATTTGCAGAAATATCAGTTGTAGCACCTAAAGTATCAAAAGCCGAAGACATTTCTGAATGAGATTGTTTTTGCGTTCCACCATACAACAACATATAGTCAAGCACATCCGCAACAGCAGAACGCTTAGGATTATAATCTTTATTATTCAAAATATAATGGAAATCTATGACATCAGAATTTGAATCGTTAAAAATTATATCATAATTATTTGGAAGTTTATACTCTGAAACATTTTCCATTTTGATTGGAGTTTTTTTATTTGCTCCAGTGAAGGAAATACTTTCGGCCGCTTTATAATTATTATTTATATCTTCTGGTTTTGTATTACTTGGATGAACAACGGTTAATGCAACCTTATTCAAGTCAAGATATTTTTTTGCGATATTAGAAATATCTTGAGGGGTAAGTTTATCAATCATTTCATTATATTTTGATAAATATTCAGAACGACCATCTAATATTGAAGAACCAACAGCATGATTCAATGCGTGAGAACACTCTAACCATCTATCATGTCCCATTTTCATTTTATTTTTAATTGCAGTTAACTCTTTTTCTGATGGAGGATTTACTGCAATTTTAGAAATATTAGAATATAAATCTTTCAAAAATGGTTCTACATAATCATCTTTAACTTCTGTTTCAAAAACAAGCATTGAATTATCGCTAGGTTTTGAACTTATACGTTCTTTTTGCAAAGAAACCCCAGTAGAATATTTTTGTTCTAATGAAGAAAATCTTGAATTTGCTAAATCACCTAACAATGTATAAAGAGCATTTATCTTAATTGTATCTTCACTATTATTATTTTCAGGACCAACAAAACCCAAGAATATACTTGCCCCGCCTTCGGATTTTGAAGAAATCAAATCTTGTCGAATAGGTTTATCAATAGGAGTCATCGTTTCAAAATGTCTATTTAGATTTGGAACTTTTTGAGAATTAAAATATTTTGAAACAAGTTTCATTGTTTCATCTGGGTTAACTTCACCTGTAATCACAGTTGTCATATTTGCAGGATAATAATTGTTGTTGAAATAATTTACAACATCATCTCTTGTTAAAGCAGTAATATTATCCGTTGAACCAGCAACTAAATCATTTGAAGAAGATTTAATATTAAATAAATTTTTAATAGTTTGAGTAAATCCAATATTTTCGTCTTCTGACAAACACATATTTATTTCAGAATTTACGATATTTTTTTCTTTTTCTAATTTATCAAGTAAAAATTTTGGAGATTGAATCATTCCAGCATGAAGCTTAATCTTATTTTCTAAATCAGTATCATCTAATAAATTTGAACTAATAAAATAATCTGTCACAGAAAAAGATGTTGAAGCGTTAGTGTTTGCGCCCATTTTATTAACTTCATCAAAGAAAACCTTATCGCCCAAATCTTCTGAGCCATTAAACAAATTATGTTCAATATAGTGACTGATGCCACGTAAGTTATCTGGTTCATTCATTGAACCAGTATTTACATATGTTTTAACAACTGTTGTGCCATCTTTTGGAACAATAACGACTTTTTGACCGTTTGCTAATTTATAACATTGAGCAGTCAAATCATCAGATATTTTTAACTCTCCAGTTTTGGTATAAGACATAGGAGCCTTAACACCATAATCTGGAGTTACGTTCGAAAGACTTTTAACCTCTTGCTCTTTTGATTGAGGTTGAGCTTCTTTTTCCGTTACTGGATTTGATGCCCCAAACTTAGGAGCATAGACAGAATTACTTGAAATTCTATAATTTTGGATATAATTCATAAAACAACTACCTTTTATTGTATAAAAAACTACAAATAAAATTTATTGCCTATTGTTTAAGAAATATTACGGAATAACTAATTTCAAGATATTACTTTTTAAAAATTGTCTGATCTCTATCTGGTCCAACAGAAACGATAGAAATCGGTGTTTCCAAAATTACCTCTAATCTTTCTAGATATTTTCTTGCATTCTCTGGCAATTTTTCATATTCTCTAATGCCTGTAATATCAGTATTCCAACCTTTATGCGTTTCATAAACAGGTTCAAGATATTTATGAATAAATACATCTTCTGGATATGAAGTATAAATTTTTCCATCTCTTACATCTTTATAGGCTGTACATACTTTGATTTCATCAAAAGAATCAAACACATCAATTTTTGTCAAAGCAATGGATGTAATTCCGCCAACAAGACACGCATATTTCATTGTTACCGCATCAAACCAGCCACAACGTCTAGGACGACCTGTTGTAACTCCAAACTCGTGTCCAACTTCACGAATTTTATCACCTGTTGCATCTGTCAATTCCGTAACAAAAGGTCCTTCTCCAACTCTAGTAACATAAGCTTTTGCAACACCTATAACTTCATCAATAGTCGTAGGTCCATAACCAGAACCAGTTGCAGCTCCACCGCCAACAGGATTTGAACTTGTTACAAATGGATATGTTCCGAAATCAACATCTAACATAACACCTTGAGCTCCTTCAAAAAGAATTTTCTTTCCGCTTCTTTTTGCATCTCTCAACATTTCTTGCCAATCAAAACAAACATATGGCTTGAAAATTTCTGCATATTTTTTACACAAATCCAAAACTTCTTCTTTTGAATATGTTTTCAAACCATAAACTTCTTTTAACTGTTTATTTTTCAATGGCAAAATAATATCTAACTTTTCAGATAGAGATTCTGGAGAGTACAAATCTCCGATTTTTAAACCAATTCTATTCATTTTATCAGTATAAGTAGGTCCAATACCTTTTTTTGTTGTTCCAATTTTTCCTTTTTTAGAAGCATTATCTTCTGAATACCCATCAACTTCGGTATGCCAAGGCATAGTAATTGAGGCAAGAGGACTAACTTTTAATCCTGATAAATCAATATTTTCTTTTTTCAAACCGTCAATTTCTTCTTGAAAATATTCAGGAAGAACAACTGTACCATTACCAATTAAACAAATTTTATCCTTATACAAAATACCAGAAGGAATTAAATGAAATTTAAAAGTCTTACCATGTGCAACAACTGTATGACCAGCATTACATCCCCCTTGATAACGAATAATCAAATCCGCATCTTGAGCTAACAAATCAGTAATTTTAGCTTTTCCTTCATCACCCCATTGAGCACCAATAACAACTCTATTTGTCATATTTAATATCCCTTCATTTTATGTACTTGTGCAAGGATATTTTACCATAAAAATTTTGATTAGATATTTTATAATAAAAAAAAGACCTCTTACGAGGTCTTTATAAATCAAACAGAAAATAACAAAATTATTTTTCAGTTTCTTTTACTGAAACTTCTTTTACAGGAGTTTCACCATTATCAACTTTTCCTAAAATTTGAGGAAGTTCGATTCCTGCTTGTCCAGCCAAATCGTGCATTGCAGGAAGTGATTTGATTAAATCTTTCATAAAATTTGCAGTTGTAGAACCTTTATCTGAACCAGTTCCACCATCCCAAACAGTGATTTTATCAAATTTAATATTTTTGATTGCATCAACTTGTTTTTCAACGATTTTTTCAATTTTTTCAATCATTAAGAAGCTTGTAGCAATTTCTGGACGGTTGTTAGAAATTTTAACTAAATCTTGATAACCTTTTGCTTTAGCTTCCAACACAGCTTTAACACCTTCTGCTTCAGCAAAGTATTTAGCTTTGATTGCATCAGCTTGACCTGCTGCAATACGTCTTAATTTTTCAGCTTCAGCATCTGCTTCAACTTGAACTTTCAATTTTTCTACTTCTTGTCTTGCAAGTTCTTCTTTCTTCAATTTTGCTTCTTCTTGTTCTTTTTGAGCAAGTAATACATCTCTTTGAGCATTTGCTTTTGCAACTTCACCTTCTCTAAATGCGTCTGCTTGTTTTACCGCAAGAGTAGCATTGTAATCCGCAATATTAGCCTTTGAAATATTTTCACCTTCAACAGCTTGAGCTTCAAGTTCAGCAGTTTTGATACGTTGTTCTCTTTCTGCATTAGTTTTACCAATGAAAGTTTGAGCAGTTTGTTCAGCTACTTGAACTTCTTTTTCTTTATTTGCAGAAGCTTCACCAACAGCACCTAATTTTTCTTGTTGTGCAACTTCTACTTTCGCTTTGTTAATTGCCTCTGCTGCTGCTTTTTTACCAATAGCATCAATATATCCAGATTCATCTGTGATATCTTTGATGTTTACGTTGATAATTTCTAAGCCGATTTTATTTAACTCGGTATTTACGTTTGCGTTAATTTGTTCCAAGAATTTTTCTCTATCTTGGTTAATTTCTTCAATTGTTAAAGTTGCAATCGCCAAACGTAATTGACCAAGAATAATATCACTTGCTTGAGTAATTACATCTGGTTTTGTTAAACCTAATAAACGTTCCGCAGCATTTATCATAATTTTTGGATCGGTTGAAATACCAAAAGTGAATGTTGATGGAACTGCAACACGAATATTACCTTTTGACAATGCACCCTTAAGGTCGATGTCAGTTGTCATAGGTTCTAGAGAAAGAACTCCAAAATCTTGAATCAATGGAATAATGAATGTACCACCACCGTGTACACATTTTGCAGTTTTCTCACCTGAAGTTTTACCATAAACTACAATAATCTTGTTTGAAGGGCATCTTTTGTACTGATTAGCAATAAAGATAAATACTGCTAATAAAATCAATGCTCCTGTAATCGTCAATCCGAACATATTTTTCTCCTTCTTATGTAATACAAATTATTTTTTAACTTTCTCAATGTATAAAAGATCATTTTGAACCTTCACAACCCTTACCAAATCAAAAGAGTTTATAGGTTCATCAGTTGTATTCATCGCATTTACAACTTGCAATTTCCCATTAAATTCAACTTCTACTTGCCCATTTGAATTAGGATGAAAGCTAGTATATGCTCTACCAATCTTATTTTCAGCACTCGCCTTATCATTTCCGACGTTCTTTTCTAATTTTTTTGCCAAGAACATTAATGTTGCACTCATGAACATAAACATAAAACCAACCGCAAACGCTAAAAGAAAAGACATCTTATGTCCAAACGAAAATTGAGTTAATGCAGCATAACCCATCCAACCAAAACCCATAAAAAATGCGATTATTGATTGAAAAGAGAAAAACCCAAAAGATGGATCCGTATCAGTCTCAGTATTAAAATCCGCCACTACTTCACTTTCTCCACCGCCTGTGAAAGAAAATAATATCAACTTGCAAACAAACAATACTGTTGAAAAAATTGCAATGTAATAATATACCTTCCAAGGATTTGTTGTCGCTTCTGTCAAAAGATTATTCATAATCATATAACTCCTATTTTATAACACTAACTTTCAGGCTTTTTAGGTCGTTTTTTCTGCCTAAAGCCTCTTGAAGATTTACTTGCGGAAGATTTTTTAATCATGCTGGAAGATGTCTGAATACGTTTTACACTATATACATCTGGTAGGTTCTGAACACAAGTAATCACTTTTTTCAGCGTATCAATATTATCTAATTCAAGACCAATTTCAATGATACCAACATGATTTTTTGTCTTAATGGTTGCATTCACAATATTTGCATTATTATCTGATACGGCAGAAATTACATCCTTCAATAGCCCCAACTTTTCAGCAGTTTCGATTCTAATTGTAGTCGTATAAGTTTTGTTAGTATTGACCCCAGCCCAGTGGATATCCATTAACCGTTCATGAGGAATAGTTTCAAGAGTTTTACAATCAACCCTATGAACGGTTACGCCCTTAGCTCTTGTCACAACACCAACAATTGGCTCTCCAGGTATTGGGGAACAACAATGAGCAAAAGAATACAACAAGCCTTCTAAGCCAATAATATCCTTATGAGAACCCTTTCTTCCAGAGGAATGGAAAGTTTCTTCGGGTTTCTTTTCGACTGGCTTTTTAAGTTTATTTAAAACCTTTGTTATTGTTGTTTCACCATAACCTAGTGCAGCAAATAAATCTTCGGCAGATTGATAATTCATGGTTTTTGCAACTTTATCAAATTCACCAGACTTTACGTAATCATCAAACACTGCCTTTGTAAGCTCATGTTCAAGATTGGTTTTCCCGAGATTAACATGTTCTTCTCGATTATTCTTTTTGAACCATTGCCTGATTTTTTGAGAAGCCTGTTTTGTTACTACAAAAGTTAGCCAATCTAATCTAGGAGCAGGGGTTTTTGAAGTTAAAACCTCAACAATATCTCCGTTATTCAATTTCGTATTTAGGGGTACAATTCTACCATTAATCAATGCTCCAACCGTTCTGTGACCAACATCTGAGTGAATTCTATAAGAGAAGTCAACAGGAGTTGCATCTTTTGGTAAATCTATAACATCTCCATTTGGAGTAAATGCAAAAACCTGGTCAGAGAATAAATCAATTTTTACACTCTTAACGTAATCCTCTGCGTTTTTCATTTCCTTGTCATATTCAACTAATTTATGCATCCAAGAAAACTTCATATCAGAAGCATTGTCCGCTTTTTGAGAACCTTTTTCTTTATATCTCCAGTGAGCTGCAATACCATATTCTGCAACTTGGTGCATTTTCCAAGTTCTAATCTGAACTTCCAAAGGTTTTGAACGAGGGCCAATTACTGAAGTGTGCAAAGACTGATACATATTACCCTTTGGCATTGCAATATAGTCCTTGAATCTTCCTGGAATTGGTTTAAATTGGGAATGGATTAAACCCAAAACCTCATAACATTCTTTCACGGTATCCACAATTACACGAACAGCAGTAATATCATACAAATCATGGAACGCAATATTTTGACGCTTCATTTTTGCATAAATACTATAATAATGTTTTGCCCTTCCTGTAATTTGAGCATTTATACCACTTTTTTTAACATCTTGAGAAATCTTTTCAATTAAAGCATTTACAGTTTCTTCTCTATCAGCTTTAGTTTGAGCCACAAGTTGGGCAATTTCATAATACTTTTCTGGCTCTAAATATCTCAACGACAAATCTTCTAATTCAGCTTTAATTTTATATATACCTAAACGATTTGCTAAAGGTGCAAAGATATCCAGAGTTTCTCTCGCAATTTTCTTCTGCTTTGCAGGTTCCATAAAATTAAGAGTACGCATATTATGAAGTCTATCTGCAAGTTTCAAGAAAATTACACGGATATCATTTGCCATTGCAATAAATAATCGTCTAAAGTTTTCGGCTTGTCTTTCTTCTTTTGACTTAAATTGGAGCTTACCAAGCTTTGTAACGCCTTGCACAAGAGTTAAAACATCCTCACCAAAAAGTTCTTTTATAACTTCTGGTTTGGTATCTGTATCTTCCAAAATATCGTGCAAAAATGCCGCAATTAGAGTATGCGTATCAACCTCTAACCCTGCAAGTATTTTAGCAACCTCAACAGGGTGTATAATATACGGTTCACCTGATACCCTAAATTGACCTTCGTGTGTTTTTTTTGCGAATTTATAAGCCTTCTCAACCTGTGCAATATCCTCTGGTGAATGCTGTTGAGAGATTAGTAATTCTTTTAATTCTTTAAATAATTCTACGTCTGACATAATAGATTTATGATACAGATTATAATTATAAATCGCAAGGGAAATCGAAAAATTTCATATAAAGAGTTTAGAGAAACTTTCATGATAAAATTATTATATGATTAAAGAAACTAAAGACGGGTTAATCGTTAATATTAAAATCTCTCCCAATTCTAAAAAGGATGAAATTATTAATGAAGGAGATTTTACTAAAATTAAAATTACGGCCCAGCCAATTGATGGAAAGGCGAATAAAGCCTTGATTGAATTTTTATCTAAAAATTTCAAAATACCAAAAACATCTATAAAAATTTTAAAGGGGGAAACATCAAAAGAAAAAACAATCCTTTTTGAAACACAAGACAAAGAGAAATTAACAAAACTTAAAGAAACATTATAAATTAGCAAAATTTATTTTTAGGAGATTTAGAATATACAAGGGGAAATAAATGGAAATTTCAAGACTAAATCCTTTCGGATACGAGGCAACAACAGAGAAAGGAAATAAATATAAGGCAACAAATAAAATAGGTGCAATATTAGGAACAGTAGGAATTGCTGTAGGTGGAATTGATTACCTAAGAAACGAGTCCGAAATGTGTTCAAAAGAAATAAAAGGTGAATTTGGTCTTCCTCAGCTTAAAATAAACAAAAAAGAAGCGGGATTATGGAAATCATTAGGGGTATTAGCTGTTATTATAGATGCTGGAATAATGACAGGTATTGGGCACTGGATAGACAAAAAGACAAACAAAATACGTGCTTATAAAGCAGATGAAAAAGCTGAAAAATTAAACACAAATGCATAGCTTTACATTTATTACTTTTGTAATATAATAATAACAAAGGAACAATTAGACAGATGAAACAAAAATTTTTACAAATACATCATCATCACATTCATATCAACCTGAAGAGGTTGTAGAATTGGTGGTACGCTTGTAAAAATAATTCAATTCTTGTAAACAACTTCTTCAGGATACCCCAAAGCGAAGTTGTTTTTTAGTATTAAGAATTGAGGAAATAATAATGACATTAACAAACATAATATCTGCCATTGGCAATAACAGTAGCATTTACCCATTAATTGTGAGAGATTGCGGAATTGAAGCACCTTCCAAAATTCTCATTGCTAGAAATGAGAACAAGAAAGAATCTAAAGAACTCGCCAATGATGCAACAAGAGAAAAATTCATTGACGAATATGCTACATCCGCAATTTGGTTGGGTGGAATTCCTGCGGTTGAATGTATAGCCGACAAATTTATCTCAAAAAAAGGATATAACCCTAATGTTAATATTAAACTGTTCAAAGAAGAACAAAATAAAAATGCCGGCAATATTTTCCAAGGAATTGAATACAATATAAACAAATTTAAAAACATTCAAGAAAAAGATGTTCAAGAAGCAATTGCAGATTTAGTCAAGGTTAAAAACAATAAACCATTGTTTGAAGGACTTTTAACAAAAAAATTCTTTGCTGCAACTATCATTCCAACAGTTATAATGGGATTTATCCTTCCAAAATTAAATTTTGCACTTACTGCAAAACTCAGAAAAAATAAAAGCGAACAAAAAAGCTCACCTCAACCACAAGTTCCAAACTTATTATCAAATAAGAATATCAACTTTACAGGAAACATTACCTCAACAATTGCAAACCTCAGAACTGTTGATAAGATGGCTATTTCCGATGGAGGATTAACAGTAGGAAGAGTTTCAACTTCAAGAAATAAAGATGAAGGATATGTTAATGCTTTCAGAATGATAGGTTCTATGATTTTGAATTTTGTAACTCCTGCATACATTGCAAAAGGACTTGATAAGGCCTCTAATAAATTATTCAAAATAAATGTAAACCTAGATCCAAAAATTTTATCAAATAAAGACTTTATTTCAGCAATAAAAGAGGACAAAATTGAACTGCCAAAATCAAATTCCGCAAAAGACTTATTTGAATTTATAGATTCAAAACCAACGAGTTTATTTTCTCAAATGGCACAAGAAATGAAAAAAGTTTCATATCTAAAATCCGGATATAGAGATCCTAGAAAATACGTAGATATTAATGACCTAGCAAATTTCAGAACAGAAGTCTTGAAATTTATTGAAACAGCTAAAATTTCAAAAAACATCGAAAAATTTGCACAAAAAGCAAAATGGATAAAATGTGCAAATATTTTAGCAAATGTTGGTATTTCTAGTTTCTTACTTGCTGGAGTTTTACCAAAATTGCAGTACGAATTTAACAAACTTATAACTGGTTCATACACAGACCCAGGACTTAGAAAACAATAAAAAAACTTATTAAAAATCTCCTCTCAACATACTATACAAAAATTCAATTACGTGGTATCATGTTGGCAGATGTAGTAGGAAATATTTTTTAACGTATATGCAATAATTTTTATTTAAAAACAACTAAATAGAAGCATTCGGGTAGGATATATGTACCCGAAATTGCATGTATTATAAAAAAATAGAAAAGGATAAGGTATTACTTTATGGAAGCAAAAACCTTGTTATTAGTCATTGCTATTATTACGGTAATAGTTTTAGTTGCAGTGCTAATTATTCAAAAAAACAAAGTTAAAAGTGCTCTAGAATCCTTGGAAAAAGACAAGAAAGCTCTTGAAGACAAGGAAAAAATTCTCTACAAAGAAGCTAAAATTAAAGCAGTAGAAGAACTTCAAGAAGATAGAGAACAACTTAATGAAGAAGAAAGAGAACGCAGACAAGAAATCGCTAGACAAGAACAAAAACTAGCAAAAAGAGAAGATGTACTTGAAGATAAAATTCAAGAATACACAGAAAAAGACCTTCAAGCACAAAGAAAAATGGATCAATTATTAGAAAAAGAAGATTACTTAGCTGAATTGGTTCAAAAACAAACAGAAGAACTTGAAAGAATTTCTGGAATGTCTTGCGAAGAAGCAAAAAGAACTCTTTTAGAACAATTAAAAAACGATTTAGCTCAAGAGCAAATGCAGTTAATTAAAGAAAATGAAGCAAAAATAAAAGAAATTTCTCTTGAAAAATCGAAAGAAATATTATCAACCACAATGCAAAGATGTATGATTGAACAAGTTGTAGAAACAACGGTTTCAGTTGTAGCCCTTCCAAATGATGAAATGAAAGGTCGTATTATCGGAAGAGAAGGACGTAACATCAGAGCTTTAGAAACTTTAACAGGCGTTGATTTAATCATTGATGATACTCCAGAAGCAGTTGTACTATCTAGCTTTGACCCAGTTAGAAGAGAAATTGCAAAACTTGCATTAGAAAAATTAATTGTTGATGGACGTATTCACCCTGTAAGAATTGAAGAAATGGTTGAAAAAGCTAGAGAAGAAATCGACAAAAAGATTTGGTCTGAAGGTGAAAATGCCGCTCTTGAAATGGGAGTTATGGGACTAAACAAAGAGCTTATCAAAACACTAGGAAGACTTTATTACAGAACAAGCTATGGTCAAAATGTTCTAAAACACTCTTTAGAAGTTGGTCATATTGCAGGAATGTTAGCGGCTGAACTTGGAGCGAATGAAAAAATTGCAAAAAGAGCTGGCTTATTACACGATATCGGAAAAGCTGTTGACCAAACTCAAGAAGGAACTCACATTCAACTTGGGGTTGAACTTGCAACTCGATACGGAGAAAGAGCTGAAGTTATTCATGCAATCGAAGCTCACCACGACGACATTGTTGCCAATACAATAGAAGCGGTTTTGGTTAAAGTGGCAGATGCAATTTCTGCGGGCAGACCAGGAGCTAGACGTGACACTTTGGAAATTTATATCAAACGTTTACAAAAAATAGAGGAAATTGTAAATAGTTACGAAGGAATTAAACAATCATTTGCAGTTCAAGCAGGTAGAGAAGTTAGAATTATTGTCCAAGCTGAAATGTTTGATGATCTAGCTTCGGGAAAACTAGCAAGAGATGTTGCGAAGCGAATTGAAAACGAACTTGATTACCCTGGACAAATCAGAGTAACCGTTGTTAGAGAATTCAGAACAACAGAAATTGCGAAGTAAAAACTTAAAAGCATAAGACTCTAAATTAGGGTCTTATGCTTCTCATATAAAACAGTTTAGGAATATAAAATGTCAGACGGAAAGATTATAAAAGTTATATTTTTTGGAGATATTGTCGGGAAACCAGGAAGGGTTGCTGTTCGAGATTTTTTGCAAAACAATGATACCTTCAAAAATTATGATTTTATAATTGCAAATATTGAAAATGCTTCACACGGCTTTGGATTAACAGAAAAGAATTACAAAGATTTTCTTGAATATGGAGTTAATGCAATGACTTGTGGCAACCATATTTGGGATAAAAGAGATATTTATAACTACATCGATTCTGCGGACAAACTTCTAAGACCAATCAATTACCCACAAGGAACAAGAGGGGTTGGTAGTAGAATTTTTGATATGGGTGAATTTAAGATTGGAGTAATCAATGTTCTTGGTAGAGTGTTTATGAACTTAGTTGACTCTCCATGGGAAATGGTTAAAGAAGAAATTGAAAGAATAAAACAAATTACACCAATCATCGTAATTGACTTCCATGCAGAAGCAACAGCAGAAAAGATTTGTTTTGGGAAATTCTGTTCTGAACTTGGAGCAAGTGCCTTTTGGGGAACGCATACCCATGTTCAAACAGCAGATGAAAGTATTATAAACGGAATGGGATACATAACAGATGCAGGTTTTTGCGGAGCATCAGACGGAGTGATTGGTATGGATTACCAAACATCACTCGCAAGATTTTTAACAGCTATTCCTGAACGTTACGAAGTAGCAAAGGGTGAAACAACTCAGGTTAATGCCGTAGAAGTTCACATAGATTCTTCCTCTGGGAAAGCCCTTTCTATTAAAAGAATTTTTTGTAGTAGAAATAATTTAGAAGAGGAAAGTGGAAATGAGGACTGATTTACATATTCACACATATTTCTCTGATGGAGTTTTTTCTCCAGAGAAAATTGTGGATACGGCAATAGACGTTGGTTTGCAAGCTATCGCTATTACCGATCACGATAATGTTTTAGCTTATGATGTCGCCCAAAAACACATCAAAGACAATCATTTAGAAGATAAAATCGAAGTTATACGAGGAATTGAAGTTAATACCTTGTATAAAAATCACGAAGTTCATATCTTAGGATATTTTATGAATACTAAAGATAAAGACTTTGTTGAACTTCTAAAAAATCAACAACAAGCAAGAATTAAACAAACAAAAGAAATCATCTCACTTCTTTCAAAGAAAGAAGGAATCAAAATTAAGTTTGAAGATATTAAAAAACTTGTAGCTGAAGGTGGAAGTATAGGACGTCCACACATTGCAAAAGCTATAACTAATGCTGGCGGAACAAACAACGTTATGGATGCTTATGCAAAGTATATCCATGATGATTCACCAGTTTATGTTCAAAGAAAAACAGTAACCCCTTTTGATGCCGTAGAAATAATCTACGATGCAGGAGGAGTTCCAGTAATTGCACATCCACATGATTTGGAAATTGCAGAACCATTGATTAAAGAACTTATGAACTATGGGCTTAGAGGAATCGAAGCTTATCATAGAAAACATTCACCAGCTTGTGTTGAATATTTTTCTTCAATGGCTGAAAACCTAGGGCTAATTGTTACAGGAGGATCAGATTTTCACGCTCCAAATATTATGAATGGACAAATTATTCTTGGGAAAAACTTCGTCCCAGAATGGGTATATGAAAAACTTGTAGCAGAGAAAAAAAGAATTGATATGGCGTAAGAAATCATGAAAAAACGATTTTGGAAAATTGAATATTCAATAACAATTTTTGTTATTTTTGCAATTATACTTTTATTGTTACCATCATCTTTTATTTCTTCAAAAGAAGCTGCTTATATCCACAAATGGAACGAAACTTACAATAAAGTTGATTATATGTTCACGGCAATGACTGCACAAGCAAGCGAAAACATTGTCAAAGGTTTTCACCGAGCAAAAACAAACGAAGAAAGAGAACAACTAATGATAACATTAGTAAAACCTTATCTTCGAATTCAGGAAGAAGATGCCTTGAAAACAAAATATAAACAATATTACATGAATGGAAACAAAGTTAATCCTAAGGATCAGTTCTATTTTGATAAATTATACAATTCCAACAATGGACAAATTATTGGAATCAAAGATATTAAAGACGAAGATATATACCATCCTGGATTTTTAATGTTGTTTGATATGAACGGCTTGAAAGGACCTAATACTTGGGGAAAAGACATTTATGGAATAAATATTTTTGTAGATGGGAAAATTACTCCAATAGGCTCAGGGTGGAACATTGATGATGTAAAAAAAGACTGTTCTGAAACAGGAACAGGAGTTTCTTGCTCATATTATTACAGAATAGGCGGAGAATTTAATGAATAATAATATAAAAAGGGTTTGTGTTTTTGCATCCTCTTCAAATTTTCTTGATGAAAAATATTATGAAGATGCAAAAGAACTTGGGAAACTTTTAGGTCAAAACAATTATGACATCGTATATGGAGGTAGCAATCTCGGATTGATGTGGGCTTGTGCTTCTCAAGTGAAAGAACATGGAGGAAAAATCACCGGAATTATGCCTGAAAAACTCCATAATTTGGGCGTATTTACTGAAGGTTGTGATGAATTTATCATAACTGCAGGAATGAGAGAACGCAAAGCAAAAATTGATGAGATTTCAGAAGCGGTTATAGCTCTTGCTGGAGGTTTTGGGACATTGGAAGAGCTATCTGAAATGATTGTTCAAAAACAATTGGGGTATAACAAAAAGCCTATCATTATTTTAAATACAAATGGTTTTTACAATAAACTTAACGAATTTTTTGAAGAAATTATTGAACAAAAATTTGCAAATAAAAATATGAGAAAAATATACTTCATTGCTCAAACTCCAACAGAAGCAATTGAGTATCTTAAAAACTACGAACCTTCAACTCTAGATGTTGATAAAAACGCAATTTACGCAAGATAAAAACTAAAAGAGGCCTAGTTTTTCTTAGACCTCTTTTTAATAATATATTATAAATTGTTATCAGCTATTCATTAAATCATCTATAGAATTTTGTAAAGCTGAAGCATCTGAATTCAATTTATTTTTCGCTACTGATTCTGCATCTTTTTCAGCTTGTTTTGCTAATACTTTTTTTGACTTTTCCGCTAATTCTGCCTGAATCCTCTCATCTGCCGATTTTATATGAGAATCAAGTAATCCTCCAGAATATTTTGAACCAAGTTTTTGCTCAGGCGAAATTGCAGTAATTAAACTTTTCGTACTTTCTTCTAAACTTTCAGGACAAGAATACTTATTTCCCCAAGCATAAATAACAACTTTGTCATCAGATTTGCCCAAAACATTCTCGAAAAATTTACGAACTTTACTTTTTGCTAGGTTTTCAAAAAAGATATTTACAGAACTTTGAACTGAATCATTTGCTTGTTTTATAGCGTAAAAAACAATATCTACATTATATTTTTTACAAAAATCCATTGCAACTGGATTTTTTTTGAATGCTTGAACAAGCTCAGTAGCAAATTCCGGATATTTTTTGTATAGCCCCTCACACTTTACACTTTTAATTGAAGTAAAATTCGGTTTAAACTTATTATTATTGTAATATTCATATTGAGATGAGGTTATACTTTGAATGTGCATTGATATTCTCCTATTATTTATACTATTTTTCATTGTAAAACATGAGAATTTATTTTTTTGCTACTTCGAGTAATTTATTAGCAATATTTCAGCATTTGTGATAAAATTAATACAAATAAGGAGATAATATAACAATGGATCAAGAATTAAGAGATAAATATGAAGTTGTCATTGGCTTGGAAGTTCACGCACAATTAAAAACTAAATCAAAAATATTTGCACCTGACAAAAATGAATTCGGACAAGAACCAAACTCTTTAACAAGTCCAATTACATTAGGAATGCCAGGAGTTTTACCAGTATTAAACAAAGAATGTGTTAATATGGGTATCTTAACAGGTTTAGCACTAAATTGCGAAATTCCTTCTCGTTGCAAATTTGACAGAAAACAATATTTTTACCCAGACCTTCCAAAAGGTTATCAAATTTCACAATATGATGAACCAATTTGTGTAAATGGGCACTTAGATATTAACGGAAAAAGAATCGGTATTACAAGAGCTCACCTAGAAGAAGATGCAGGTAAACTTGTTCACGCAGGAGCGAATGGACTTGCAGGCTCTACATATTCTCTTGTTGACTTGAACAGAGCAGGAACTCCATTATTAGAAATCGTGTCTGAGCCAGATATGAGAAGTTCAGAAGAAGCTAAAAACTATATGGAAGAACTCAGAAACATCGTTAGATATATTGGTGTTTGCGATGGAAACTTAGAAGAAGGTTCAATGAGATGTGACGCAAACATTTCAATTATGCCAAAAGGCTCTAAAGAATTCGGAACTCGTGCAGAAATCAAAAACGTAAACTCATTTGCAGCATTACAAAGAGCAATTGAATACGAAATCGAAAGACAAATTGAAATCGTTGAAGAAGGCGGTCACGTTGTTCAAGAAACAAGATTGTGGGACGATAATGCTCGTGAAACTCGTTCAATGAGAGGAAAAGAAGATGCTCACGATTACAGATATTTCCCAGAACCTGATTTGATGCCATTAGAAATCTCTAGAGAATGGGTTGAAAAAATCAAATCAGAAATGCCAGAATTACCTAGTCAAAAACGTGCAAGATACCAAGAAATTGGTCTTAGCGAATATGATGCGAGTGTAATTGTTGAACAAATGGGCTTGGCTCTATTCTTTGATAAAGTTCTTGAACTTGGAGCTAATCCTAAAACAGCAGTTAACTTTATTATGGGTGAAATTGCAGCATACTTAAAAGAAGACCATATTGAAATCACTGATACAAAATTAACTCCAGAAAATTTAGCTGAGTTAATTGCGTTAATTGAAAAAGGAACCATTTCAAATAACATCGGTAAACAAATCATTATTGAAATGTTAAAAGAAGGAACAAAAGCATCTGTTATCGTTGAAAAGAAAGGCTTGAGCCAAATTTCAGATGAAGGAGCTATTAAAGAACTTGTTCAAAAAGTTGTTGATGCTCATCCAAATGAAGTTGAAGCTTATAAAAACGGTAAAACAAACCTATTAGGATTCTTCGTAGGTCAAATTATGAAAGAAACTAAAGGTAGAGCTAACCCTAAAACAGTTAACCAATTACTTAGAGAAATTATTGGCTAATAGACAGAGTAAATACAAAAAGGTCATAGAGAACTATGACCTTTTTAATTAAAAAAGGAAGAGAAAATGCTTTTTAATTTTAGAAAAAAAAGAAGTTGCATGGAACGAGAAATTTTGGCACAAGCAGAGATTTCTAAACACATTATTGAAGCATATGTAACATCAGATGGGAATATCAATATTGATATTCCTCAAAATATCAAAAGAATTATTCTAGTTGCCAGTGGTTCATCATACCATTGTGCAAGATACGCAGCTGAACTATTTGGAACAATCTCTAAAATCGAAGCTAGTGCAGTATATTCAAGTGAATTTTTACTAGAAAATACAATTGCTCATGATGAAAACATTCTATACATTTTCATAACTCAATCTGGGGAAACAACAGATACAAATAGTGCGTTAGAAAAAGCTAAAGAACATGGAGTAAAAACTCTTTGTATCACCAACAAGGAAAATTCAACTATCTGGAATGCATCTGATTACAAAATTGCTTGCCTTGCGGGAGAAGAAAAAAGCATTGCCGCAACAAAATCTTTCACATCGCAGCTGCTATGCTCTACACTTTTAGCTCTAAAATTTGCTCAAAACAAAGGCATTGATGTTTATGACTATGTCCTAGATTTAAAGACAATTCCTTCATACATAAATAAAACATTTGAATTAAGACCAAAAATAAAACAACTTGCAAGATTTTTATCTAAATTCAAAAATATAATTATGACAGCAGATGGTCAGTCTTATGCTCTTGCCAAAGAAGCATCATTAAAAATCAAAGAAACATCATATATTAGTACAACTTCTGCGATTTTGGGAGAATTTATGCACGGACACGTTGCTGTTCTCAATAATAAAAATGCCGTTCTTGTTTATATTTTGAATGATGATTTAACATATACCGCAACAAAAAATCTTAATAAAATTAAAGAAAGCTACAATCCGCCAATTTGTGTAATCGGGAACAGAACAAACCAAGTTAAATCTACTTATAATATTAATATTGATTGCGAAAAACCAATTGTAAAAACGTTCTGTATTGCAATTATTATACAGCTTTTAGCATTGCAAATTGCATTGAGAATGCACCGAAACGTAGATAAACCACATGGTTTGAATAAGGTTGTAAAATAAGGAAGTCTTGGACTTCCGAGTTACATGGCACTACAGTTTTGCTTAAGTCTAATTGAACAAATGAATCTTTAAACATGACTTCATGTCGTTTCGTTCACTGTTCCTGATGTTCAGTGTGACAGTTGAGTGTTATTTTACCTGAATATTCTCTGGGGTTATCATAAAAGTTGTCCCTAATCCCGTTTTATCAGGAATAAATTCAACAGGAACAACTACATTTCGACCACAGGCATTAACCACCCAATCTTCTTTCCATTTACTACTGGCATATCGTTTTCCTTGATATACTTTGTTATATTCAGGTTTTGACTTTAATATCGTATTAGTAATATTAAAATTAGAGCAATTAGATTTCAATACAAAAGAAGATGCTGCATATACTGTACCAATTGTATCTGCTTGCAACTTTGTATCAGCAATAGATGAACCTGGAAGTCTACCGTCATTTGCGAATACAGAAAGTCCTAATAGTATCATTGTTGAAATTACAACATATTTTTTCATAAGATAAACCCTTTTAAAAAATGATGCACTGACAAATAATATCATATTATGCAAAATCGGTCAAGATTAAATATCTTGACCGATTTTGTAATTTCCAAAATTATAAAATCAATTATAATTTTTCAGCAACCATCAATGTAGTTTCAGCTAATCTTGTAGAATAACCACATTCGTTATCATACCAAGAAATAACTTTAACCATGTTGTCGCCCATAACTCTTGTTAACAATGAGTCAACAGTTGAAGATTGGTGAGAACCAATGTAGTCAGTTGAAACTAATGGTTCATCTGAATAGCACAATACGTGACCATCAGCAGCTTCTTTCAAAGCAGCATTAACTTCTTCAACAGTAACTTTCTTTTCAGTTTCGAAAACAACGTCAACTAATGAAACGTCTGGAGTAGGAACTCTCATAGCGAAACCATCTA